>Ga0080004_1127947_pt1 | contig 28511 bp, 29 predicted proteins | sample WasSprMetagenome_FD_69207 | JGI IMG/M metagenome (GOLD analysis project Ga0080004, IMG submission 69207) | Sulfidic aquatic microbial communities from Washburn Spring, Yellowstone National Park, USA - WS (SPADES assembly) (version 2) | ecosystem: Environmental > Aquatic > Thermal springs > Hot... | reverse complement strand
GCAAGAGGCACCGCCAACCGTACTCAAGAGAGTACTTAGAGAAGTGCGTGCAGATCTTGGCGAGTTACGTTGCCAAGTTCTTTGAGAGAGCCAAAGCCTTAAAGAGTTACTCGAAAATGATAGCCTTCGTCAGGACCTTCTCGTCCAGCTTGGAGGTAAGGGCTGACCACACGCACAGGAGGATAGTAGAGCTAGCAACTAATATCGCTGGGGTCACCATAGAGCTTCTTCCTCCTAAGGAGGTAGTTGCCGAGATAGTATCGAAGAGGGGAAGGCTCGCGTGGGACTTGTATGGCGTTTCACACTCAATAGCTCAAGAGTATTTACTTAATTACTTGGAGAGGTTGTTGAAAGATGAGGCTTGAGTTCCCGTTTCTTTGGTTTACGCAACCAATAAAAGCCAATCCAAGGCCTTGGCGCTTTTTTAAGATCGACGGGCTAATGGTCAACGCCTATGAAATTCTCCACAACGACTCCGTCGTCGAACGTGTAAGAAAAGAGGGAGTGCACAAGTACATGGAGTTTGACGGCCTAATAGCCATAGATTCGGGAGGCTACCTTTTTATGAAAAGAGGGGAGATGGACGTAACGCCTGAGGTTATTTTAACGCTTTATGAGGAAAGCAAGCCGAACTTCGGCGTGGTCTTGGACTTTCCCTCGACTCCGAACTTGCCACGAGAGGTCGTAGAGGAGAGGCTTTCCAAGACACTCGAGAACACTAGGCGAATGCTTGAGTTAAGACGAACTACTAATCCCGTGCTCATTCCAGTGATTCATGGTCATGAGGAAGAGACCATAAAGCGTTACGTAAAAAGACTACAAGAAATAGGAGACTTTGACATTTATGGTATTGGTAGCTTGGTCCCCTCAGTCTTTAACACTAAGGGCGTTGGAGGAATTCACAACGTTGTAAGAGTGATTTCGTTGGTAAGGACCCTCTTGCCCGACAAGATCATTCACGTGTTTGGGGTGGGGAGTGCGATCACTATGCACTTAATGTTCTACGCTGGGGTAGACTCCATTGACACGACTTCTTGGAGAACCAAAGCAGCTTTCGGGGCAATTCAACTCCCCGGATCAGGGGATAGGTACATAACTCCGAGGAAAAGGCACAAACATTATCGTGGACTTAGCGAGGAGGAGCGAAGGATTCTCGACGAATGTAAGTGCCCTGCTTGTAAGAAAGAGGGACTAGAGGGATTGGTAAGGAGCTTTAAACTAAGAGCCTTGCACAACGCATGGGTATATCAGGGAGAAGTTGAAAGAGCGAGGAAGTTAATGAGAAGTGGAGAATATGGAGAATACGTGAAAGACCTCATCAGAGAGAATAGGACATACATGAAAGTGTTAGAGTTAATAGAAAGCCTTCAAGAACGGAATCGATTTAGCGATGAGCTAAGTTCACGCAGGGACATCTAAGATCGTTGAGGAGAGACATCAGAAAGACCAACCCCTCTTGGCTCGACTAGTTTTCTTTTATCCTTACCATCTCATCTACGAAATACGAATGTACCATAGAATAAGATGACGTCCCCCTGAATTACGACTTAAATATCTCAACCGGAGTTAAAGAATGTGAGGATTAATGCCCAGACCAATAGGCTTGGTTCTCTCTGGAAGTACGACGCGAAAGGCCGTAGCTCAATTGTACGCCGACCACGAAGGAAGGGTTCGCGAAGGAGAGTTATGCTTCATAAACTTGCTTGAACACCAAACAAAATTGTTATGCAGGATAAACAAGATAGTCCCGTTCATTGAGTTCTTTGAGGAAGGCGATGCTTGGTCGGAGGCTAGGAGGAGAATGGCGCAAATACCGACCGAAGTTTCTAGGAAGTACTACACGCTCGAACTCGAAATTTTAGGAGAAATAAAAGGTGGTCACTTATCGGAGGCCACGATCCCTCCAAGCCCTGGAAGCGAAGTTCTTAAAATAGAAGACAGGGAAGAAATGCTTGAGATCATAAAGCCAAAAAGTGAAGACAAGGTTTTCATAGAATTTGGCAGGCTCTTTGGGTATAAGAATGTCCCCTTCTTCTTAGACGTTGATGCTATACCCATGCACTTAGCTATTCTCGGCGTAACAGGTAGCGGTAAGTCGTATACCGTCGGCTATTTACTTGAACAATTGAGCAATATCGAAGTCGGAGGAACAAAAACGGCTTTAACCTCAATAATCATTGATGCGAACGGCGATTACTTAGACTATTACGAGGCTTACCATGTTAAGCACCAAAGGATAGGCAACTACGTTAATGTCATCCGCTTTGTCCTTAATAATTCTCCGGTCAGGTTCAGCAAAGGCGTCAGGCTCTTTTCTATGGACCTTGATGTTTTTGGGCCGAGGGAAATAGCTGAGCTAATAATAACATATTACACTGGAGGCCAGCTCAACGAACTTCAAGTGGCTGGCTTGGAAATGGTGTTGAGAAGGTTAAAAGAAGATGGGTATTCAATGACCTCGCTTTTCCTCGACGACCGATATTTCGAGGGCAAATTGGTAGCTGACCTTGAGAGAATGAAGGACGAGAAATTAATTCACGATCAAACCTTGCGTGCTATCGAAAGGGCGCTCAATAAGTTCAAAAGCGATCTCGTGGACAAGTATGAGCTCATAGCTTATAAAGGACAAACCACGTTTAGCTCGGACCTTATCGATTCCATAACTGATTCTAAGAACCCAACTCTTATAATAGTGGATTTTTCAGCTGACGGAGCGCCGGGTGCGCCTTTGCAACTAAAGCAATTAATCGTTGCTTACATCACAGAACTCCTCCTCAAGAAATTTACGGAGTACAAAATGAGGGGGGCTGACAGGATTCTCCTGTTGATTATTGAAGAGGCTCAGAACTACTGCCCGAACTTGGAGACTTACCCGATCGGTTACAGTTTGGCGAGGGACAACTTAGCACAAATAGCGACTCAAGGGAGGAAGTTCGGGTTAAGCCTCTGCCTAGTATCTCAAAGACCATCATTTGTAGATCAAGTGGTACTATCCATGGTCAATACCTTTATCATCCATAGAGTCTCCGCCGCGGATGTACCGTTTGTAAAAAGAGTCGCAGGAGGACTTCCCGAAGTAATTGAGGACAAGCTTACGAGCCTCGCGACGGGACGGGCGATAGTCACCGGGCAGATGAATAAATTGGGCTTCCCAGTAATAGTTGACATACCGGAGAGGAGGGTTAAGCCAACCATAGGGAAGATAAGCGTTTCAAAAATACTAACAACTTAGGACACTTTAATTGTAATTTAAAACTTATATTTAAGGATGAATGAAAAAATTAGTAACGTATCCGGAGGGTCTTAGTGAAGGTAAACGAATATATTGATGAATTTTATCGATTGCCAACAATAACGGGGAAAGACGTAATAGACCTTGAAGAATATGCCAAATTGCCAAGAACTCAATCCTATGAGCGTATCAAAGGTTTTTTAGAAATAACAAGGAAGGTAAATGAGGTCCGTGCCCTTTTTGTGGTGGCAGAGTGGGGCGAGGGGAAGTCAAGTATTTATGAGGGGCTTCTTAAGAGGCCTGAGGTAATTAGATCGGACCTAGTAATTCCGATTCCAACAAAGAGGTTAATCACATATGTGAAAGAGAGGTGGGAAACTCGTGAAACAACTTCTCCGGGAATTCGCTTTTTTGCTTGCCTGCTTTATACTATCAAAGACGTCATTGATAACGACTTCGCTGACGTCCCTCCCTTTAATAAGATAAAAATAAAACCCAGAGAAGAAAAGGAACAGATCAGATCCTACATAGAAGATGGATTAATGGCCATTTTTAATACCATACCTAGAGAGTCACGGGTTATCCTCTTCATTGACGAGTTTGAGGACATAATTGATGAATCGGCAGAAGTACGTAGTCGTATCATAGGAGGACTAGTGGACGTTATCAATGGCTATCCAAAAACCCTCTATAAAGAACCTTTTCTTGGTCGGCTTCATTTCTTAATAGCAGTCACACCACCTGCTTATGAGAAGTTAAAAGCCGAGACCTACACAGATTGGCAAAGACTTTTCGGACAACGTGTATTCGATGTAAGACTTGAGAGACTCGACAGAAAAAGTGCACGAGATTACATATTAGGCGTATTGAGATATTGTTGGCAAGGAAATCTCCCGAGAATACCATTCTCTGAACCCGGCATGATTAATGCTATCTACACGGCCACTCTTGGAAATCCTCGTTCAATTATAAACTTACTAGAGGCCCTTCTAGGTCACGCCAAACTTCAAGCTCCTCCTGGAAAAGTTAAAGTAATAGACCCAGACGACTTCATTAACGCTCTTTCGAATATAAGGATGACGATTTACGGTGGTGAGGTCGTTCTCTTCGATAGGAATTCCTTGTATACGATTTATGGCAAGTTGGAGAGGAAATGCAAAGAAATGAAACTTGAAGCTAGTAAATGCGTTGAAGTTCTTCACTCGATTATATCCAATCTCTCTCCTATATCCATAAAGAAGTTGGGGGAAAGAGTCGGACTCAGAGAACAAGAGGTATGGGATTACTTAAGCGCTTTAAGTAAGAGTTTTAGTGAGCTATGGGGAATAGATAGACCATTTGTCCTCTTTAAAAGGGTTATTGGGAAAGCAGAGGATGTCCGCTCCAAATTAATAACACGCGAGGCCCCTTCAGCTCTTTCTAAGGTGATTGAAGCTCTCGAGTTCTATGAATTTGACCAAGACCGTTTATCACTTCAAGAAATTCTCTTCGTCCCTCATCAACGTTTGAGCGAGTTATCATTCAAAGACCCGATATCATTTCAGAACTATGTTGATTTACTTACCGAATTTCTTCCAGAGTTGGGTGCAGAAGATCTGATAATCTTAGTTGATAAGTATGTCTTCGACCAGGTCGAGAAAAGTGACGAAGAATACGTCATGCTTTCTCCGATGGCTATCAACATTTTCTATCCCTCACCATCGATATTCTTCTTAGACTTCATAGAAGACATGAATAAACGCTTTGAAGTTGGGATTAAACTCTTGCGTAATCTAACGAACTATGAGAAGGAGTTTCATGAAGGAGTTATCGAGCTGGTAAAAAGTGGGAGCGAGAATATCGATGTAGAGAAGCGCTTTGAGAGTTATGGCTATGGAAAGGAAGTCAAAGTTATAAACCTTACATATAAGGAGGCAACGCAAAATTATCTCCTAAGAACATACATACTCTCATCGTTAAAGACTTCTGAAAAAGACATGAATGAGAAGCTGAAGACAGCAATAAACGAGATGAAGAACGCATACATACCTTTGCTCATAATATTCTCCTGGAATCCGTTGCCTATAGAGGTTAAAGCTGTACTTGAGACATTACTTAGTCCCGGAATGTCGCCCGGGACAAAGAGGGGTCTTGAGAAGGTCTTTTACTCTTTAGAGTTTCCATTGACATTTACACAATGCCAACAAATTTGCGGCTATATTATGGCGAAGAGTAATGGCTATAAGATTAGGGAAGAAAAATGGAAAGCAAGGGCTTCGAGGATACTCGACGAAATAAAATTTAAAGATCGTTTGATGAAGTTCATCGAAGAGGGATTATCAGCCGGTTACACTTTACAACCATTAATCTTTACAAAGCTTAAATTAGACGATGTTCCAGAGTTTTTCAGAACCCTTTTGATAACCGATGGTAACATCAAAGAGAGGTTTGAGCAAATTAAAAAGATGGAAGCGGACTTTAGAATTTATGGTAAGGACTTCCCGATTTGTCCATTAGACATCGAATCTGAGAACTATTTTGAGATGCTTGTTAATGAATTAAGAAATAATGGACTAATAAAAATCGAAAGAGGAACACTAAAACTTGACTTAACTCCAATAGAGAGGAGAATATATTCTATAATAATGGAGTATGGTGGTAAAATAGAAAAAGATGCTATAAATAGATTATTCGTCTTCACTATACATAAAGACCGTCCTACTCCAACATTAGACCTCTACCTTGACATATTAACTGAGAGAGGAGAGGTAAAGAAGGACAACGATTATCTCCGCATAATTAGCTTAAAGGAACTTGACAACGAATTTGAAGCATTAAAAAAAGAAATTAATATGTATAAGAAGAGATGTGCGCAGTTCCCATATGGCTACCTCGCCTCTCTAAAGCGACGGGACGTAAATGTGGTGATACTCAAAGATTGCGTAGAGAAAGTAGCAAATATTGCTGAGGATTTAGATAAAAAACGTCCAATTTTAGATTATGAAAGAAGAGTGAGAAGACAGATAATATTAGAGCTTCTTGTAAAACAGTTGAAGGAAATTGTATCCTTAGTCGAGGAATTCTATAAAAACTTCCAACAAAAAGTCGAAAAAACAATAGGAAAAGTTCGAGCTACGAAAGAGTCACTAAGAGTATATGAAGAAGCTCTAAATAATTTGAAGCTCACGGATAGAGTTTTGAGGATAAAAGAGAAGCAAGAAATTGAGGAAAAGATTAAGATTCTTGAAGAGCTTGAGGGCAGGACTTATGATAGAGAAGTGGTTAAGAAGCTTTCTCAAAGTCTTAGAGGAACAGTTAATATGTTCGATGGCTTATATGAAAATCCAAGGGGTTGCCTGATATTTGATGTTAAGATAATTCAAGCAATGATCGAATATGAGCAGTTAGAAAATATCATCAACAGGGTTGAACGGGCGTTGAGCGACATCGAAAAATCGATGAACGATTTTAAGTACTTGAAGGAGTCGCTCGAAGAACATGAATTGTTACACCTGAAGTGCGGAGGCAAGCTTGCTTCTCTCATTCATGAATGGATAAAGCAGCACATGAAGGAAGTGTCGGGTGAAGCTCATGGAAGATGAGGAGATAGAAAGGCTCGAAGTCTTAAAGGATTTACTTAATAGAAAGATAAGCTATATGATGAGAGAAAAGCAAAGACTTGATCGACTTACAGACATTGTTAAGAAAATAAACGAAAAAGAGGTGGCATTTGTTGAGCTCCTCTCCAAATTAAAAAGGCTAAACGAAAAGATGCTCTCTTACTTTGATGGAAGTGACATCAGCAAAGAAGTTCAACGGATCGAACAATACATACAACAGGTCATGTCTGACTATGAGCAAAGATGCTCTAACATCGGAGAGGAACTAGCAAAAACAAAGTTTGACGACGAGGTGATTGATAAATACTATTCAGATGTGTCCTCATTCCTCGATGCAAAAATAAAGTTAGTAAATAATTTGTCGGAACTCCAGAGAAAGATTCTCGACGAATCGATAGTCAAGGTTAAAGATGAGCTAGTAATCGCAGGCCGTCTCATGAGCGCCCTTATCAAGAGAGTAGAGAGCTCTTCGAAAAGAGATGAGTTAAGGAAGTTCCTGATATCAATACAAGCGCAAATCGAAGGTATAAAGAGCGAATTTCCGTTAAAGATTGAAGATCTCGAGAAAATTCATGAAAAGACCTTAGAATCGTTTAAGGGCCTTTACGAGAGAACGAGAAACGATATTCTCTCGCTCAGGAGAGAGTTACGAAGATTTGCTGTGGAAAATGAGTTAGTCGAGAAGGACGAGGTAACGGTCTTAGAGGCCCTTTACATGATTGCTCACGAGGTAAACAGAGAGAGGCTGGAGCTTGGCGAGGCCCTTGAGCTTTTAGGGAGGAAGATGCCGGAGACAAGCAATGAGAAGATCCAAGATGTGCTTCTCAGTCTATCAAAAAAGGGCTTTCTTACTTTAACATTAACCGTGAAGTAGGGAGGAACTCTATGAAATGAATTATGATGTTGACGAGACATCTCTTTATCCAAAATTCTCTAAGCTCTTGCGCAATCTCTTCAAGTGCCAATACTGCGGTGAGAGAAGGACCTTATGGGGAAAGCAACCTGATGTCATAGGCGTGAGGTTTGACGTCAAAGGTGGTCTGATGTTACACCTTTACTTAGTCGAGGTGAAGATAATTAACTCTTTGGAGGCAGTCTACAATCTGATAGGTGAGATGGAGGCAAGAACGGCCTCCTTTTGTAAGTATAACGCTATCTTTTATTCATTCCATCCATATTTAGGGATCCTCGAGACCTATAGAAGCAGAGAGCTTAGAGATTACGCAGAACACAGAGGCGTAGGAATCATCAGAGTCGAAGGTGATTCTCTATCAATAGAGAGAAGGCCAATTCCTATGTTTTCTCACAGAGTGCTCTCTGGTAAAGATCTTAGAGATCAGGATTGGGTGAAAGATTATGGTGAAGCTAGGATCCTTAAGAAGGTTATGAGGATAGTTGACTGGCAAAGTTGGAAGAGCATACTCGACCTTGACATAACTCACTCCACGTCTATGGCACGGTAATGTTTATGCCCACGTACTCGATTGAAGAGCTCAAAAGGATTATAAGGAAGATGGAATTTAACAAGACCGAGCCTGAGCTATTAATTGAGCTCATTAGTAAGGCGATTAAGGCTGGGGAAAGAGAAAGGACAAGGCTCAAAAAAATCGATGAGAAATCACATAAATTGTTTAGTCTGTTGAAGGATAAAGGATTCTTCCATCAGATAATAGAGGATGAAAGGGTCGAGAAATTAAAAAGAATTCCGGTAGGGGCTATTGATGGTAGCTTCCAAGTGGTCGGTGGTGTTGGCGGAAAATGGTATGTCATGATTGGCATAGCTCAAGTAATTGCCAAGTCCGGGTTTACCCTAGAGCCGACAATAGTCGTTGACGGTAGCATAGAGTCCCTCGATACAATTGACGAGAGTGGAGTTAGTCGGCTAGCAGAGATAACTATGATGCTTGGAGAGATAAAGGCTCTCAGGAGAATAGCTGAGAAGTTGAGAAATAAAGGCGAGGCCTATGTCTTAATAGATGGCCCGATAATAGATCCACCGACGCATTACGACAAAGACTACGTAGAAGAAAGGATAAGCGCATTGCGTTTATGTCATGAGGGAAACATAAATGTTGTAGGGTTCGTTAAGAGGGTTATGGGAAGAAGTCTTCTAAATCGTCTGAATAAGGAGCTCGGAGAAGATCTCATCGACTTCATAAATGATCTCGATTTGCTATCGACCATAATGTTCGATGCGGTTAAAGATAAAGGCGGTCCAGTATACACCCATCCAATGGATTATGGAGAAGGCGATGGACTCAATGAGAAAGCAGCACTGACGTACAACGTCTACAAGGATATGGGGTTGCAAGTCTATTTCTCTTACTACAAACCTTCCCTTAAAGGAAGGATCTTTAGAGTGGAGTACGCTTCTTTCAAACCCCTAGAGAAGCAGGAACTCTTCGACAAATTCAGCCAAGTAATGTGTCTAATAAACCGTGTGTGGACCTTGCCCGGAATGGATGAGCCATTACCGATAATCATAGCGCACAATAAGTGCAACGTGAGACGTGGAGCGGCCGAAACTATATATTATGAGATAATGACGAGGGCCTTGCGTGAAGGGGATCTACATCTCTGGCTTGAAGGCCTGTCACGGGTTTAGTCGCCCTTCGCAAGATCAGTTATTGTTGATCGCGCACCATTGTCAGAAGGCATTAGAGAACAAGAGGGATTAGTCATTCAGTACACTGCCAAGGTGAAGACGCACGTCTCACAAATCATATCACGTGTATTGATGCCCGAAAACCTTGATCACGTCATAGCCGCCAGCTTATGTTCTTTAACCTTTGAGCCTTAACAAAAGGATGCAAAGCCGCGCCCCTTGGCTCGGGACGCACTTCTCCTCAAGAGGGCCTTTGTGAAAGGATCGCGTGGCAATGTACACAACGTCGGCATTATGAATCTCACGAAGGAATCGCGCTTCAACCCACCATTTTGCTCTGCGTAAGCATTATGAAGGTTCGCAATGCAGTTTCATACGGTGGGGATGCGTGGGCCTTAGTGCTGAGCCTGCGAGGACAGGCCTCGTAGAGCTCCTCAAGAAGGACGACATAGACTTCGCGAGGATCCTCATAAAGCGCTACCACCCGCTGGGCCTTCCTCAGGGAGGAGGGGCGGCTCGGGACCACAGATGGTTCGCTTGGGTCGTCGATGGATATGTGTGCGCTGTAGCTTGGCTCCACGACAGCACCCCCTTCCGCCGTATCGCTGAGCAATTTCGGATAGGGTACGAAGCCTCCTATTTCATGAGGAGGCTTTGCAAGGCAGCGCCCGGTGACCACCTTGCGGACCTCCTTAAGGCATTGGCCGACAAGCTGAAGGACGAGGGCAAGGAGTGCATCTGGACCTTCGGCCTCGATGAGTATACGGACGCCGTCTACAGGCTCGCAGGCTTCAAGGAAGTCGGGAAAACGTCGAGAAAGAGGCGCTCAGTCTACGTTCTCCGCCTAAGGGGCTGAGGGCCTTTAAGGCTTGTGAGCCAGAGGGTCGGCTTACATACCTAACATGCACGTGCTGCTCGTGGAGCCGGCCTACCACACGTGCCTCTCCTCTTGGGGCTACTTAAGCTGATGTCCTCAAGGCGACGAAGTTCCTCAGGAGGTTGGACCCCGAGGATCCGACGAAGTACGATTACGTGCCTTCCAAGGTCTCGATGATGGGTTATTGCGCCAAGGATTTGGCTAGGTCGCAGTACTGCCTATGCCCAATAGCGAGCGCGTGTGCGTCGTCCAGGCTACCGAAGCCAGCGAGGGCGAGGCCTCTTGCCAAGGAAGAGGTGGAGATATTGAGGAAATACCTCGAGGTCTACGGGAAGGAGCTTGATAGAGTCGTGACGGAGTACCCGCTGGGGAGGTACTCGGCGGATGCTCTGATCCACACGGTCTACTGCGACGAGTACGTGGTGGAGGTGGAGAGGGAGTTGAACTACAGCGCCATAGGCCAAGTCGTGGCGTACAGGTACCTGCTTCACAAAATCCACGGGAGGTTCGCGAAGCCGATGATCATATGCAGGAGGGCGCCCAAGGAGCTGAAGGAGGTGGCCCAGCTGGAGCAGGGAATAGCGGTGGTCGAGGTGCCGTGAAAGAGCTAGTTCCCCGAAGGCACGCTTACGCGAGCCTCAAGCTTTCAAAACTCAAGAGGTACGTCGAAGGCTCGCTTAGCGCGCTGGAGAGGGTCAAGGGACATTTCCGTACCGACGCTTTCACCTCGGCGAGAGCATGTGGCTGATGAGGGGCGCAATCAAGGACAAGGGGGCGGGTGGTTGCCGAGGGAGAAGCCTGCCAGCTCACTAAGGCCGAGAGGTGCTACTTTGAGTGAGTCATAGAGGAGAGCAAGGCGGTCGAGGAGTTTCTCACTGAGCTCGAGAGGATGGAGAGAAGTACATGAGGCGGTGCAGGAAGCTGTGAGGGCAGGTGAAGAGGGAGGCTGGCCTCGGCCGAGAAGATCGAGGAAAGGGCGCTTAGAACTTAAAAAGGGGAGATACATCACGGCAAATTCGTAAAGAGTAGGAGAACATAGGGGATAAGCTGACCCTCCAAATGATGGGGTACGAAGTCATGAATACTTTTTAGGGATTATGACTAGATAGAAAATTTGAAAAGTGATATGCGCTCAAGGAGATTGCTGGGCTTCGAGTGGTGGACCGATGATCACTGACATTGCCGAAGCCTGTCTCAAAGCGCTTAGCTCGGACTTGAGTTTTAGCGGAAAGCCCACTGACTATGCCACTCATGGCATTCACAGCTTTGCAGCGAAGCTTCCTCCTCAGCTTCCTAGGCTCTTCATTGAACACTTAACCAAGCCTGGCGATTTGGTCTTAGATCCCATGGTTGGCTCAGGCACGACGCTTGTGGAGTGCCTATTATCGAAGCGATTAGGAGTTGGAGTTGACATAGATCCTCTAGCCGTATTAATCTTGAGAAGCCATAAAAGGGTGATGTTCTCGGCAATTTCAGCTCTCTTGAAGTAAACTTTTATCCGTGCTTCGCCCTTTTCTAATCGCTCGATCAGGGGCCGGGTTCGCCTAGTCCGGTAGGGCGCGGGCTTGCTAAGCCCGTTCCCCTCTGGGGAGCGGGGGTTCGAGTCCCCCACCCGGCGCCACCATTCTCGTTAGCTACTTCTATCCGGAGTTGTGGCGAGGCTTGCGCAACGGCGGCTCGGGAGCTTCTACACAGACTTAAGGCTTAATTGACTTAGCCTCTCTAGGCAATATAAGTCCTTATTTCGTCGATGATTTGCAAAGACCTTGCGTGGGAAGAATTTTATGGTCAGTGCCTTAAGCGCGTTGGTCTTTCAAAAGTCTATGTCGCCGCTGTTCTCTCTTGCACTACTACTTGTTGTGGACCTTGCCATAGACAATGGTAATGAAAGTGATTTATGTATAGGCTTAATAATCGACTTCTTAATAAGATCGAAGAAGATTCGCCTCACGTAGTAAATGAGTTTTAGCTCACTAATGTTAATGTCATGATTGGTTGCCTTAGTGCTTGGATCTCATAATAGTTGTAGAGTTCAATAAATGATATCACTAAATCGTCATAGTCTTTGGAGATCAATATCGGTTCAATCGCCATAAACTTTTCCTTGGTCTTCCTTACCTCCTCGTACAGACGCTTCATAAACTCAATAAATTCCTTGACTCCGCACTTATGGGGCGATATATAAATTAGGACGTAACCTAGGGTTGATCCATCAACCTGATAATACTTACGTAGGAGAAAGGCGTCTCTTTCATGTGATGAAATCTCAACGCTGATCTTATTCGTTAACCCCTCTTTTAATGTAAAGTAAAGTCCTCGTGGATCGGAAAGGACTTTAGAAATTTCTACTTTCTTCCCTGCCAAAGCATAGGCTTTCGAAGTTAGACGTGCGAGCCTCGATAGAGTTTGAGCCTCGAAGAGGGCATCGGTTCCATCAGATGTAGGCCTGTATTTAATGAGGATGACCCTCTCCCAAGGAATGAATAAGTTCCTGAGATAGCAATAATCGATTAGCTCCTCTTGGAACGTTTGAGCTACAAGACAAGGCGAAAACTCATAACTTATCTCGTCTTTCCCGACGTTCCTCAATCTAAACAGTTCTTGGTACTTGAGTAATTGAATCAAATCGTTGGGCTTGGCTTTGTCCCTCTTAACCTCGATGATAGAGACCGTTTTTCTCGAATCCTCATAGCCTATGCATATAAAGTCGGCGGGCTTTCTCATGGTCTGTCCTATGTAGCTTTGTATCAGAAAGTCGTAGTTCATAGTCTTGCAGGCAGGGATTAGCTGGATAAGATTATGATCACTATGTCCCAACTTATGTGCCATCACTGCCTTAACAGCAAACTCGAGCCTCCCCACCCCCTTTATATGGTCTTTGAGGGGGGTTCCACTCATTTGAAGAGGGTTGAAGGTGATGGGCTGTTTTGAGCGTCTCTTAGAGAATTCTCTACATAGAAGTTTTATAAGCTCCTTAGCGTCCTCTCGGGTGATCGTCTTCACTGCATGGGCTTGGCCACGTTCTTCTCGCTCTAGCGTGAGAATCGAACGTATTGTTCCCACTTCTATGGCTGCGTAGAGTTGACTTACTGGTATGTTGGCATCGTATCTGCAGAGGACTTCATAATCTGGGTGCGGCTCGAAGCAAAACCTGTAGGGGTAGAGAAAGTGTTCTGATCGCCATCCCACCTTTTGGGTGTTATAGAAAGGCTCTTCTCGAACCTTATATACACCATGAATCGAGCTTTCTTCTTTCTCTCTTATTACGTGGAAAAACACCAAGTCCCCTTTTCTCATGCCAACGAGATCTTCTATTATTGACTGAACTGTTTGCGAGTCAGGTTTGAAGTACTTTAGTTTTCCTTTCCTTTCACTGCCCTCTCTATTCCCATAGACTCCTATTGAACGGCTAACCTCCCAATCCTCTTCAGAGATTTGACAAATGAAGGCTCGCTCCTTCACGTTACAACGTTATTTAGCGACTATGTATATATGCCTAGCGAGTACCTTACCAAGGGTATTTCTTTTCGCTTCGGGTTCTTAATAGTAAGCTATATAAGTATTTAAATAGATAACTATCTTGGTGCCCAAGGATGGGCAAACTAGTCCTAACGATTCCGGATGAGCTTGAACAGAAGTTCAGAGATGCAGTCTATAAACGTTATGGCATGAAGAAAGGGAACATCACTAAAGCTGTTATTGAAGCCCTTAAAATGTGGATAGCAACTATTAATGAAAAAGTGGAACGCTCTGGAGATCGCAAAGGAAGTGCCGATGTCAATGAAGCCTTTGTGGCGTCCGAGCATAATCGGTTACTACGAGGATGAGGATGCATGAACGTACCTCAGGTGCGCGCTTCAAAGACTCTTGAAAACGAGCTTGGAATCCCAGAAGACAAGGTCTTCTACAGGACGCCCGACGGAAGTGTGATAATAGTCAACGATGATTTCCTTCAGGCCGACTACATGAAGCCCAACAGTATAGACCTAGTGGTCACCTCGCCGCCCTACAACGTAGACATAGAGTACGAGGGTTATAGGGACGACATACCCTACGAGAAGTATTTAGAGTTCACGGAAAGGTGGCTGAGAAAGGCCTACGAGCTCTTGAAGCCCGACGGGAGAGTGTGTCTGAACATACCGCTTGACAAGAGCAGGGGCAGGGAGGGCGAGGGATTCCAAAGCGTCTACGTCGACGTAGTCTCTATAGCCAAGAAGGTGGGGCTGAAGTACTTCAGCACAATAATATGGAACGAGAGCAACATATCCAGGAGGACGGCTTGGGGTTCCTTCGCATCGGCCTCAGCGCCTTATGTGATAGCCCCCGTGGAGGTGATAGTCCTGCTCTACAAGCAAAGCTGGAAGAAACTCAAGAAAGGAATCTCAGATATAACGCCAGAGAATTTTAAGGAGTGGACCCTCGGCCTGTGGACGTTCCAAGGGGAGAACCCGGAGAAGGTCGGTCATCCAGCACCGTTCCCACTAGAGCTTCCGAGGAGGTGCATACAACTCTTCTCTTACGTCGGAGACGTCGTGCTAGACCCGTTCGTCGGTAGTGGGACGACTCTCGTGGCCGCGTATCTCTTGAGGAGGAGAGCCATCGGTATTGACATATGCAAGAAGTACTGTGAAGTGGCTCGAGAGAGGCTAATTAAAGAGGCCAAAGTAGACGTTAAAAGGCTCTTCTGAGTTGATGTACGATGAGCAGTAAATGCGACTTTAGACCACGCTTCTGCTCTTCAGAAGTCTTTAACGTAATTAAACGCTTCTACGACGATTATATAAGGGATAACCGTTTAAGCTTTCGCCAAGCTCTCGAGTGCTTCGAGAGCATCTCCGAAAAAATCATAAGGCCAAAGCTTGGTAGTAGCAGGAGCGCCGATCAAGCATGGAGGTCGTGTAAAGGATCTTTGTATGAATATGCAGTATGTCGAGCCCTTGATGAGATCCTCTCAAGCGACCTCCTTCTATCGCAGAAGATAGATATCGTGCATGGTTCAAAGCTCGAATACGACCTAAACCTAAGAGGTCAGGTGGTCATAAAGAACTGGAGCGATATCCTTCCAGACGTCGATTTCGTGATTGTGAATAAGTCTTGCAACAAAGCCATGGCTGTGATGTCGTGTAAAACTAGTTTAAGGGAGAGAATAACAGAAACAGCCTTCTGGAGTAAAGAGCTTAGACCGAAAGGCATCGAGATAATCTTCGTTACGACCGACAAAGATGGGGAAATAACGTCATCGGACATCAATAGATACGTAGTCATGCACGTTTTTGATTACACCGTCATAACTGATAGCAATAGGTACGAGCAAATCATAGAGGAGTGGAAGGGGAAATATGGGCATAGAGAAGATTTCTGTACTCTAATCAATAAAGTGATTAGTTTTAACGATATCGGACGAATTTTGCATCAGTATGCGCGAAAATGCTAAAATGGTCCTCAACTCTTGATAAGTTACCTACACTTAGGCGGCTTCTTAGTCCTCTCTTCCTTCTTGGCTTCACCCTTCTTCTCTTTAACTTCTCTACTCATATGTCCACCCGATTTGCACGTTTCAATAATTGAATTGAGGGCCACGCCTTAAAAGCGTTGCGCGTCGAGGCAATTCATGGCCTAGTACGACCTTAAAAGGGTATTGCCCTACACCGATCAGTTCGTCTTCCAGCAACTACTAGAGTTCGGGCAGAAGATCACCTCCATCTCGATCTCGAAGGCCATTGAGGTGCAGGGCCGAGCCCCTAGGTTCAACGGGATATACGGGTTCTACATCAAGAGGTCGAGGAACTCGCCTACCCCTCCCATCAGGGCCGGGTACCTAGAATCTAAGAGGGAGGGCAAAGTTCGACGGTCTGCCGAAGGTGATTTACTTGGCGTACAGAGATTGCGAGATAAACGAAGGCCGTGATGAAGGAGATCTACAGGAGGGGATAACCAAGCTGTTGGACGAGAGCGCCGATCTCAAAGTCTTGGGCTTGATATGGGGTTCTCGCTTGGGTGATGAGGTCGAATCGGACCTGGCAACTTAAGCTATTATGTGATTGACTAGTCAATTGCCCGAAGAGTATCGAAGTGCCTTAAGCGTTGGGATGTTAGCGGACGCTCCTAGCCTACGTGGGCTAAAGCTGAGTCGAAGAAGCATTAAGGCGTGATCGAGGCAAGCCCATGGAGTGGGGCATTGGCGTTGGCGGAGCAAGGCCTACGTGAGGCTCGAAGAGGAGAAGAGAGCATCGTATTTGACTAGTCAATCACATAATAGCTTAAGTTGCCAGGTCCGCGCAATTAGTGGGGAAAAAGAGTGGTGACACCCTTTGCCTCAGAGGTCTTGCTCTACTAATTTCCCAACACCACATTTTTATCACACTATATAGCGAGGCCTGCTCTTAACGAGCATAACTTCAGCCATTACGACGTAAATTAATGAAAGTCTTAATGACTCTTCATGTTATGAACGTGCAGAAATATCTGTGGTTATAGCTATTAAAAGTTGCTGAGAAGAAGTTGAAGGGCTGTGGATATGTGCTTGAACGACTTTCTAAAGCGTCTTTGGGCGCGAGTCTATGAGCTTTAAGTACTTTCTCACGTCCTTAATCACATGCTTTGCAGACTCGATATTGCTGTAGATGTGAATATTCATGAGCTTTGTATAGTGGTCCTCTAGGCCGTGCTTCCTTACGGGAATCGTAAAGTCCCCGTTAATGGCTGTGACGAGCTCAAGCGCCCTGCCTTCACTCTGAATCCTAGTCGTGAACACCTGCTCGCCGTACTGCTTTAAATACTCAACCCTCGCGCCCACAGACCTTAAGCTATCAACAACGCTCTTGGTCCTGTCCTTAGCGGAGAACTTTGAGAGGATCCTCGAGGAGTTCCTCGAAGGCTCGTGAGGATGGGAAAGGAGGAGTACATGAGACGTTGCAGGAAGCTGTGAGAGCAGGTGAAGAGGGAGGCTGGCCTCAGCCAAGAGGATCGGGGAGAGGGCTAGGAGTTGAGGGCGGAGGTCTTCTACGCTTACGGCGCTGACAGTCCTGCCAATCTGGTAGTGGAGCACGAAGCGAATGTGGAGCCGAAGCTCTAGAAGCTCTATGTTGTCGAAGACAAATAGCTTCATACGTTAGGTCTCTTGAAAGGCTGTCGCAGGAGCTTTGTAAACTTAAGCCTTAATAGGCTTCCTCTACTTACGCCATATATAACGAAGGTTGTTAGGTTCCTTAGGATGAGAATCCCCACTCGTCTACGGAGCCTTTACCTACTTCTGCTAACATTCCTCAAGAATGGCTAAAGCATACATATACAACATGATAATAAATCTAAAAAGCTAAATGAAGGCAGGCAAATAAAAACTAGAATGAGGCCCAAACCAAAAGAATTTAGCAACAAACGAGCGCGCATTAAACTTTAATCCCCCTTGGTCCACTTATAGGGGATGGGAAGGTAAGAATGGCGAAGTTTGGCAGGCTGGTCCCGGGGCATGTTTGGCGCTCTCGTTATTTGAAGAAGGGATTTGGGAGACTCGTCCCCTTGAGGTTGGTCGAGCGTGGTGGTGAGAGTAAGGGTCGAGATCAAGCGCGGGGATAGGGTTGTCGAGACGGCGGCGGTGGCGAACTCGGGCTACGAAGCGGAGGTCCCTGAACTCCACCTCCCGCTCGCGCTGGCACGCCAACTCGGCACCTCTCTCCACGCGCTGTCCGGCGAAAGCTACAGAGTTGTCGGCGGCTCCACGCACGCGTACGTGCTTGGCGAAGTCTTGGTTCGGGTGGTCGCTGAGGACAGGTATAGTGATTGGGTGAAGGCTCGTGCTGTCTCGGTACCAGGTGAGCACGAGGTCCTGCTAAGCGATAAGTTGTTGGACGTGCTCAACATTGAGATAGCAAGAGCAGGACTAGGCTACTGGAGGTTCAACGACGAAGGCCCGGGACGCCTCAGGCGGAGCGTCGAGGCCCAGTTCTGGGTGGAGTAACGCGCACCCCTTAGCTATGAGGAGCCCAAGTTCCTGAGGAAGGGGTTCGAGGAGCACGGCTTCAAAGTCGGTGAGGCGTTCTTGAGGAAGCGGCGGGGAGTCTTGGCGGTTTAGTAGACTTATAAGAGGCTCCTTCAACATAAAGTGCGGGGCCCTATGAAGCTTGACGAGGCTGTGGCGGAGGTCGAGCTAAGGTTTGACGACAAGTCAGTTAAGGTCAAGGCTCTCGTGGACACGGGGGCGAGTAGGAGCGTCATGTCGAAGGCCCCTCTCCGACGAGCTAGGCGCCTTTACGCCGTTGAAGGAGCCTTACGAGCTGAGGACAACTGACGAGGACGGGAGGTCGAGGATAGTGGGCTACTCCAGGGTAGAGGTTGCTTTTCAAGGTGTGGAAGTGCCCGGCGGAGCGGTCTTCGAGGTGGCCGAGAACTTGAGGAAGGGCGTGGACTTGATCATAGGGAGGCCGGAGATAGACTCTTGGGGCATCGTTTTTACGCCTGAGGGGCCTAGGCTCAGGAAGGTGCCGATAGAGTTTGAGGTCCTCTGATATTTCCAAACCCTTCTTAGCTCGGCGATTCATTTCGAACGACTTCGCGTCACGTGAATCCCTAAGATGCTTCATTCGTAGACGTGTGCTAAGACAGCGATGATATGTGACACTATGAAGAGCGCACGAACGATTTGCATGATCGAAAACCTATTCCGCGCCTTTCTAAAGGTGGGAAATCGAACATAATGGCCTACAGTGCGGGTTGGTAGACTAAACATAAATCGGGGGAATGCGTAAGAGATATTGAAAAGTTGTTGAAAGGATTTCACATAGCGTGGCCCTCTTTAGAAGGTTTTTAAGCCTTGACATCTGCTAGACTTGTGTGGTCTTCATGAGGCTCGTGGTCGGAAAGCACATAGTTAACGACCGGATGTGCCATGGAAAGCCCACCTTCAAGGGGGCGGAGTCTTGGTCGGTGACGTGATCGAACTTCTTGCGGCTGGCCTCTCCATCGAGGAGATCGTCAGAGACCACTACCCCGACTTGAGCGAGGACATTGTCAGGAAGACAGTGGACTGGGTCGCCAAGATCGTAAGGAGGAGCACCGCGTCGAGTGTGCCGAAGCCCTTGCCCGACGATAACGCCTCGCGCGGGTTGTAGTATGAGTGTGGGTAGAAGGCTAAATAGGGAGGAGGTCGTAGCGAAGCTCCGCCAGCTTCTGGCTGGTTTTCCTGAGGTTGTGTTCGCGGCTCTCTTCGGGACCCTAGCTACTAAGGGCTTTAGTGACCACGACGCTGACATAGCCGTGAAAGTGGAGGCTGAAGACAAGTACGCGACATTAATCGCGCTCGTCGAGAAGGCCTCTGAGGCGTTAGGCGTGGAGGGGGCGATCGATGTAGTCGACCTTGACAGGGCAGACCTCACGCTGAAGGCGAGGGTCTTGGAGGAGGGTCTTGTGATAGTCGATAGGAAGGGCTTTAGGGAGAAGCTACTTAGAGAGCTCGGCCAAGTGCCGCCCGACTACTGGGAGTATGCAACTCTCTCTCTAGAGGAGTGGTTGAGGTCAGACAGCCCTGTGTCCATCGATGTCGGGGCTGTCAAGGCAAGGATCGACTTCATAAAGTCTGAGGCCGAGTTTCTAGAGGAGTACGTGCTGTCTAAGGGCGTCGCTGAAGTGGAGTCGTCGCCCGTGCTCAAAAGGCTTCTTGAGAGAGGGTACCAGCTCATAGTTGAAGCGTTGATCGACGTGTGTAGACATATAGCCTCGGCGAAGGGCTGGAGAACCGCGGGGACCGCCAAGGACTACGTATTGGAGTGCGCGAGGCATGGAGTGATACAAGCTGCACTGGCAGAGGAGTTAACACGCCACACGGTGCTAAGAAACGTCATAGTCCACAGGTACTTGGCCATAGATTATGAAAGGCTATACGAGGAGGCTAAAAGGTTGCTTAAGCGTGTAGCAGAGTTCGAGAAGTGCATACGCGAGTTCATACGAGAGGAGCTTAAGGATGCATCCTCTAGTTAAGCATCTTCATCATTAGACGGAGCCCAGTAAGAGATACGAAGGAAGATGAGGACGGAGTATCAGAACTGTAGAACAGCTGAGACATGTGCTATGTGTGATGTGAAGAGTGAAGATTAAGCGAGAACGGAGCCTTCATATTTGAAGGTTCTTTGGTGAGCTCCCTGAAGGAAGGGTTAGAAATGACCCTCAGAGCACGTGCAGGGGTCTGGGGTCTAGACCGAGCCTCTGGAGGACCTCGGCGTCGACGCTCTCTAGAGCCCTCACGTCGACAACCCCAGTTCTGCCATCCCTCTCAACGTGGGATACCTTCATTCCTGGACCGAGCTCTTCACATAACCTCTAACGATGTAGATGAGCTCCATGCCGTGCGCGGTCCTGGGCTGTGAAAAACCGCTGACGTCGGCGATGCGCGAAGCTTGCTTGGCTTCGGCGCTAGCTTAAAATAACTAGGCCACGAGGTTGTTTGAGGTGGTCGCCTTCGCCGAGCGCTCGACGAGGTTGAAGAGGCAGTTCCTGGAGTTGTTGGAGAGGGACAAGGAGTTCCGGCTCGCCGTAGCGGGTTACTTGGGGTTATCGGAGACGTTGACGAGGCTGGAATCCGTCGAGAGGAGCATCGAGGGCCTGTTGGAGGAGATGAAGAAGTTAAGAGAGGATCAACAAAGGCTGTGGGAGGAGGTCAGGGCGTTGAGAGAGGGCCAGAACAAGCTGTGGGAAAATACCAACAAGCTTTGGGAGAACGTCAACAAATTGTGGGAGGAGGTCAGGGCGTTGAGAGAGGGCCAGAATAGGCTCTGGGAGGAGGTCAGGGCCATGAGAGGTGAGATGAGGGACATGAACGTGAGGCTCGGGAGGGTCGAGAGGACTCTGGAGAAGCTGACCCTCGAGATAGAGGAGGAGGCTAGGATAGTGGTCAAGCACAGGCTGAGGGAGGTGGGCTACGAAGTGGAGGTGACTTCGTTGACCCTGCCCGAGCTCGAGGTCAATATATACGGTGTAAGCGGCGACCTCTGCGTCGTTGGCGAGGCGAGGGTCAGGGCTTCCTCTAACGTGATAGACGAGATCGACGAGAAGATCGAGGCCTTGAAGAGGCTCCACCCCGATAGGCTCAGGCCCAGGGTCTTGAGGGTCGTCTACACGACCCTCGCGCTGCCGGACCTCGTTGCGAGGGCTGAGAGGGAGGGCGTCTGGGTTTTAAGGGCTGTCGGAGACGTTGTGAAGCCGAAGCTCTAAAGATGTTGTTGAGGACGACGCAATATCTCTAGGCTCCTGATTTAAGGCCTAGCTTGAATTGAGTGTGACGACGCCGATTCTTGGTGGTCGTCTTCGCGGCCTTGCGCTTCTTTCACTTACTCCTCGTGAAATACCAATAAGGAAGGCATGTGATATAGGCTTTGCTTTCAATTTTTTATTCTCCACGAGGAGATCGTGCGACGAGTCGTGCTCAACGATGGGTCGAGGCCTAAACGTGAGCTCGCCGTTGGCTGGCGCTCGTCGTTCGCAGGACTACTCCATCGCCTTCTTCACAGCCTCTCTGTGCAGTGGAGTCTGCCAGGCGACCTCCCTCCCTATCCCCAGCTCTAGGTCCCTCTCGGGAGGGGGCTCGTCCACCCAGAAGACCGGGTCCCTGTCGTACATGTCGTAGACTATCAAGTTTCTTGCTATCAGCTCGTCCTTAAACTCCTCGGGGAAGTCCTTTTCGAACAAGCTGTCGGGGTCCTCGATTATCTCTTTAAGACGTTGCCTCCACTTTACAAGGTCCTTCAATTTCTTCGCTCTGATGAGCCTCTTGACGACCACCTCCACGTCCCAATTTGCTTGGTAAAGCCTAGCGAGCATCTCGGGGTTTCCGCCAGTCAATCTCCAGGCATTCTCGAAGTCTGGCTTTGGGCTAGGCAACTTCTCGTACAGCTCCTCTAACCCCTTTCTGCTCATGTTCCACATGGGCATTATCTCGGCCCACCTGTGCCTGCCTATCTCCCACCTAGAGGAACCCTCGCTAGTGGCCGCGATTGCGACTACCTTCTCGTAGTCTCCCGGAGGGTGCTCGATTATCTCCAACATCCCTTTGACAAAGAAGGCTGCCTCCCTATCCCCCACGTACTGAAAGGCGTCGTCCACGATTATTGCCAACTTCTTCTTGCCCAACTTTATCGCTTCTTTGGCAAAGTCTATCAAGTAGCCTATGAAGCCCGCCAACGCATTAACCGAGGACGCTCGCCTTAACAGCTCAGATACCTCTTCCTCGATGCTCTTTATCCCCACCTCGGCTAAGAACTCCTTCCTCATCGGGTTGAAGTATATGACGCTGAAGCCGAGCTCCTTCAGCAACTCGACGGCCTGTCTAAGCCAGGAGGTCTTCCCACAACCCTCTGGCCCGAAGACGACTATCGGGTGCCAGGTGCCTTTCTCCGCGAACTCTCCGATTTGATGGATGGCCCTCTCCCTATCGCAGAACCCGATTTTCAGGCCCGCGAAGCTCAGCTCCACCCTCTTCATTCAAACACCTCGAGGCCTTGACGACGCCAAGGGCTTGCGAGCTCCACGATTCCCAAGCTCTCGAAGGATTTAAACATAGCACCACAGCAATTTACGAGTCCCTGCTCAAATGCATGGGCCGTGAAGCCATGCATGTGTCCTCGCTGAGGGCGTTGGCGAGTGTCTTGGGCTACTCGTACCTCAGCGCTCTTATCGGGTCCATCTTGGCGGCTCTCCACGCCGGGTAGAGGCTCGAGACCACGCTCACGGCCACGGCCAGCGCGAAAGCCACGAGTATCGTCTCAGGCGTTATCACGGGGGTGTAGGACAGCCCCGTCTGAGCCAATGAGGCACTAGGACCCGTGGGGGCCACGGTCCTGGGGGCCCTGCCAAGCCCGAGAGCCCCTCTTGAAAGTATTGTTGGCATGACGAACGATATGGCTGACCCGGCCGCTATGCCCACGACCCCGCCCAGGGCCCCTATGAGCAGCCCCTCGACGAGTATCTCCGCCAGCACGTGCTTGTTCTTGAAGCCTATGGCCTTCAGGGTCCCTATCTCCTTGGTCCTCTCGACGACCGTTATCAGCATTATGTTGAGTATGCCGACGCTCGCGACCACCAGCGAGATGGCGGCTATCCCGCCCAGCAACATGGATATCTGGCCTATCACCGACTGGAACGTCTCCGCTATCTGTTGCGCGCTCATCACGTTTATGGAGGTCCCGTAGAGGTTCCTCAGCGAGGTCACGAGCTCCTCCACGTCGTCGACGCTGACGGCCTTGACCACCAGCATGTTGTACCACTTCCTGTTCAGCATCGTCTGAGCAGCTTGGAGCGGCACAAATATGCTCGTATCTGATTGCACGAAGGCCGAGGCGCCGTACTGAGCTAGAACCCCGACGACCTGCAGGTTCACGTTCATCGTCGTACGCCCCTCCTGTATCTGCAGGTATAGCGGCTGGCCCGCGAAGACTTCTTGAGAGCCGGTCGTTTGAGAGAGGGCCACTTGGTAGCCGACGAGGGCCAGGGGCGCGGCGGTCGACGGGTAGACCGTGCCCTCGAGCAAGTTTACCTTGCCCAAGAGCTGCTCCAGGCCCGCCTCGTCCACGCCCACGACGCTGACGCTCCGAGCCTCCCCTCCAACGTACACGTTGCCGCGCACGCTGAGCATGGGGATTACGCTCTTGACGCCTGGCAGGGACGATATGACCGCTACGTCGACGTCCGTTAGCCTGCCGCCAGCGGCCCCGCCGCTGACTATTATCGTGTCGGGGCCCATCCTCTGCATCGTCGCGATTATGCTCTGGCCGACGCCAGCCGTCTGGGAGATTAGCGCGACGATGGAGGCCACGCCTATCGCTATGCTCAACATCGTCAGCGCTGACCTGACCTTGCGAGACCTCAAGACCTTGAAGCTGATCCTGAAGACGTCACCCGGCCTCAGGCCTCCTCCCCCTCCTTCTCCTCCAGACTATGAGCGACGCCACTATCGCCACCAGCGCGGCCCCTATGGCGCTCAGACTTATGACGTTGAACGGCCCTAAGACTCCCTGAGCCTCTGTCCCTCTCGTCGCCTGCGCCCAGCCGACCGCTTGAGCGCTGACCCTTATCGGTATCGCTATGTCCAAGGTGCGACTGAACCTCAGGTTGTCTTGGTACGTGAGAGTTACGTCTACGGTGAAGTTGCCGAGGCCCGGTATCGTCACGTTAGGCCTCTGTCCGCCGAAGGGGAACGTCGCGTTCCTTCTCGGTATGCTCACGTTACTCAGGGGCCTCTGAATGGTCGTGGGCGCCGTTATGTTGGATGCCATGAAGCTGAAAGTGATGGTCGTCGTCGAACCGCTTTGCAAGTTGCCGACCCAGACCTGAGTGCCGGTGATCGGCGTGAAGAACCTGCTAGCCCTGATTGTGGCGTAGACGTTGTAGGCTGGCCCGATGCCTAAGTTCGTCAGCGTCAGCGTTATCGAGAACGGCTGACCGGGGCTCACGGCCTGCGGCAGGACCACGTAGTTAGTCACGCGAACGTCGGGCGGCGAGAGCACCAGCAGTCCCAGCGCTTGCGAGTATTGGGCGTAGGCCCCTCCTTCGTCGTAGTAGCTTATCGTGGCGACCATGTTCATGGAGTCCCCCGACGATGCTGGGACGTACAGGGATATCGGAACTGAAATCTTGTCCCCTGCTCTCACAAAGCCCAAGAAGACGTTGTTCGGGGTGAGCATGGTGGGCGCCGACGCGCCCGAGAAGGACATCACCAAGCTGCACGACCTCATGGCATACTCGTTTTTGTTGGCTATCGTCAGCGTCAGGTTGTTGATCGAGCCAGCCACGAGGATCCTCGGGCTGACCTCGATGGATATCGATGGGCTTGGAGGGGCTAGCAATGTGAAGCCGACGACCCTGCTCTCACTCCTCGAAGCCCCGTAGGGGTCTACGTAACTTATCGTGAGGGGCACCTGGACGGAGCCCGAGGTCGTTGACAGGGCGTAGACCGTGAGATTGACCGTCTTCGTTTCTTGAGGAGCTAGGTCCCCCAGATACGCCTTTCCGTCGAAGTCCCTGAACACCAGTTGCGACGGCGGCGTCAAGGAGAGCGCGACGTTGCTCAGCGCCGTGCTCCCCACGTTCGTCACGTTAAGCGTCAGGACGTTCTCTCTACCGCCGACAAGCTGTTGAGGTGAAACGGAGACCTTCACTCCTACGGAGGCTGGTTGTGGCTGCGAGGCCAAGAAGTAGACGGTGTAGGTGGAAGTCCTTGCAAACCCATACGGATCTAGGTAGCTCACTTGTACCGTCAAGGAGAACGACGAGCCCGACAGAGACGATGGGACGTAGAGGCTGACAGTGAAGGTCGCGGACTGCCCTGAGTACAAGTCGCCTAACTTGACGCTTTGGCCGCTTACCAAACCCACTTGCGGCGACGGGGAGACGTACGCTTTAACCGAGGATGCATAGCCAGAGCCCCTGTTAGTCAAGGTTATGCTCACGTCGTTTATCTTGCCGGGGGCCAGCTCTAGAGGCGAGCCCTTGACCTCGAACTCGACGTTGCCCTTAATCTCTAAGCTTATCGGCAGGCAGTAGCTCTGTTGCCCCGTGCCATCGATGTATATGACGTACAAGTAGGTATTGTAGACGCCTAGCGGGACGTAACCAACGTTCACGACGTATTGGAACGTCACCAACGCCCCCCTGCTTATCTGTGCACACGTATAGGCCCAAGCCTCATGCCCGCCCGTGGTATTTGTGATGCCCGGCCATGGCAATTCTATGTAAGAGCCTATCACGGTGATGCCAGAGGACCCCAAGTACTGTAGCGTCACCGTCAGCTTCTGATTCCCCATGCCCGGCCCGACGCTCACGGGATTGTCCGGGGTCCCCCAGACCACTTGGACAGCTCTGAACTCACTATCGGCTAAGACCGGTCGCACGCCCGAACCCGCGATTAATGACAAGGCCAACAATGAGAGTAACAGAACTAGCGAGAGGCCCATCTGTCGGTGCTCGCTCATTTTGCTATCACCTCGACTATTCTCCCATCTCTCATCCTCACTATCCTATCGCAATACTTTGTGTTCTCTGGGTTGTGCGTAGCCATGACTACGGTCTTCCCTTCATCCCTCAGCCTCTTGAAGACCTCCATGACCGCTTGGGCCGACGCGGAATCCAAGTTTCCGGTAGGCTCGTCCGCGATGATTATGTCGGGGTCGTTGGCCAAGGCCCTCGATATTGCGACCCTCTGTTGCTCGCCGCCGCTGAGCTCTAAGGGCCTCTTGTTAATTAACCTCCTGTCCAGGAACCTCTCCAAAATCCGCAAAGCCCTCTCCCTGCGCTCCTTGGGAGGGAGGCCGAGGACCACCATGGGTAGCTCGACGTTCTCGAGAGCCGTCATGTAGTTCACCAAGTTGAACGTCTGGAATACAAAGCCGATCTTCTTGTTCCTCAGCTCCGCGAGCTCGTCGTCACTCATCCTGCTCAGCGGGACGCCATCTATCAGGACCTCCCCCTTCGTGGGCCTGTCCAGGGCGCCTATGATGTTCAGCAGAGTCGTCTTGCCGCTCCCCGAGGGCCCCATGATCGCAACGAACTCCCCAGCACCTACGTCCAGCGAGACGCCGTTGAGCGCTGGGTACTCGACCTTGCCGATCACGTACTTCTTCCACACGTCCTTCACTTCGATGAGGTGCTCAGAGGGACGCATGTAATTCCTGGTGTCTGGCTAAACGGGATTTGACTTAAAAGTTCCTCTCAAATTGAGAGGGGCGCGTGGCCTTGGAGAGGGCCTAGCTGATAGGGGACCGCGATCGTCCTCCTCGACGTCATGCGAATATGTCGTTAGTGGGAAGACGCTTGGCCTAGTGCTTCCAGTTAAGAGCCATCTTTTTGTTCCTGAGCGATACGCAGAAGATGGAATAGCTGGTAATTCTGGCAAGCATTGAAGACAGACCCTCGCCTTGAGTGATGAGAGGTGCCGCGCATAGAGATAAGGATAGACTATAGCAGATGCATAAGGTGCCGGAAGTGCGTCGACGCTTGTGACTTCGAGGTTCTCGAGTGGATCGACGACTTGCCCGTGGTCGCGAGCCCTGGGGCTTGCAAGCTCTGCTTGGAGTGCGAGAAGAGTTGTCCTGTGAGCGCGATTAGCCATAAAGAGAAGTAGGGTCCGGGGTCTGGAGCGCGACCATGGCTTTGACCGAGAAGCCATGAGCGTTAGCTATCTACCTAAGAGCTGAATCTAGAGGGATTCGCGAAGGAGGCCTTTGTCGAGGTCGTTAAGGTGATTTCTGGATAGATAAACTCCATGATAAGTGCCTAAGTTTTATTTTACTGGCAGTACCGCCAGTTACTGGTGGCACCACCAGTGCTGTTCGACTTAACTCCTAAGAGGTGCAAGAGGAATTTTTACAACTTTGAGCACGAGCTTGAGCAACCCCGCAAGTTTTACCTAGAGTAGCAGAGTTGTGGATGTCTTGGGCCCTAGGAGGATTGGCAAGACCAGCCTGATATTGACTTTCTTGAATGAGTAGAGGGTCCACAACATATTCATTGATTGCAGGAAGGTCCTTCTTTCCAGTTATGGCGCTAGCTTTAGGGGGTTTGCCGAGGAGCTTTCAAGGGCTTTGATCGCGTTCATCTCCAGTCATAAGGGGATCGCTAGCAGGTTACTGGAGTATCTGAGGAGCGTTAGAGGCGTTGAGATAGACCTCAACATGGCTAAGGTGTCGCTTAGATGGAGCAGGAGGGATAGAATCGATATCGTCTCACTACTCGAAAGGCTGAATGATTTTGCTCGTGAAGAGAGCTGGGTTACGAGGCTATCTACGTAGATCCGATGCGGAGAGACTTCGTCGTTTGCACGGACGTCAAAGAGTTAGTGGAGAAATTTGCTGAGGCAGCCTCTGAGGCCATCGGAGTAGCTCAATTGAAGCTCGCCACTCTAGCCATAGACGCGGTCAAGTGGCTCGTCAGTAAGTGGAGGAGGGGAAGGGTGGCAGTCCTAGTTGACGACGCCTTTCAGGCGATAGGGCTGGAGAAGGCTGCGATGTACGTGAAGTCTCTCTTGAGCTTGGTGGAGTACCCACCTGAAGGCTATGAGAGGGTGGTGGCGATAGTTGCCACCAGTGAGGGTTTCTCGGGGTGGGAGATCGGCAGGCACTTGTGGGCCAACATCATGCCGATGTGGAACATGAGCAAGAGGGGCTTCGAGGAGCTGTACGAAAAGTTGCCGAGCCCAAAGCCCGACTTCGAGGAGGCCTG
>Ga0080004_1127942_pt1 | contig 28516 bp, 46 predicted proteins | sample WasSprMetagenome_FD_69207 | JGI IMG/M metagenome (GOLD analysis project Ga0080004, IMG submission 69207) | Sulfidic aquatic microbial communities from Washburn Spring, Yellowstone National Park, USA - WS (SPADES assembly) (version 2) | ecosystem: Environmental > Aquatic > Thermal springs > Hot... | reverse complement strand
TTGTTGTGTTGCCAAGAATTTCGCCTAAGTATATAAAGAATGTTGAAGTCTACGAGAAAATTTAGCTTGAAGTTTGGGTGTTTGCTTTGCCAGTTTATAAGTGTCCTAAATGCGGTCGCAAAGTTGAACTGCCAGTTGGTAGATATTATTGTAAGGTTTGCGGTCCTTCGGCTGTGATGGTTGAGGTTGTTGTGGATGATTTTGAAAGCCTTTTCAAGAGCATTCTGTACTATGATAGGTTGCCAAGGTCTCAAGATGTTGCTAATGTTATTCGGACTCTAGAGAGTCGGGACTTTTCAGCTTGGTGGAATCTTCTTGGGAAATATGGGATTTTCCAGTTTTGGAGCCTTGAGTATATTGAGTGTTTGGCTGACGAGATTAAGAGGCGGGTTGGCGACGGTCTTGTCTTGGAGGTTGCCGCTGGAGACGGTATGCTGAGCTTCTGGCTTAGAAAGTATGGAGTGAACGCTAAAGCTACGGACAGCGGAGCTTGGTATGATAAGGTTAAGCGGAGGGCGCCTGTCGAAATTATTGACGCTGTAAGCGCCATCAAAAAGTACAAGCCTAAAATGGTCATAGCAAGCTGGCTTCCAGTAAGCGAACCGCTTGACATACAAATTTTCGATGCATGCGCCGAGATACAAGTTCCATATATTATTTTGATTGGAGAAACTGATGGAGCTTGCGGTTCACTCGCTTTCTGGGAAGAAAAATACTGGGAAAAAGTCGGCTATAAAGCAGAATACCTTAGCAAATGCGACGAGTATAACTGGTGTAGAACAGACCATTACGATGGAAGCTGGTTCAAACATTCATCAACAATACTATTCACATTAAAAGGATAACTTGGGTGGTTTCTTTGGCTTTTCAAGACGACTATTGGAGCGAATTCTATATCGTTGAAGGTAACCTTTGTGCTAAAGTGCATGTTGATGCTTATGAGCCTAGTGGTTTGGGCATGGATGACCTTGTGGAGCGTGAAATTTACAATGGCTTTGACACTTATGTTCATGTGCGTCCGGTTGTTCCATGGACTGTACCGACCGTTTTAATAAGTATTAAGCCGGCGACTGCAGAGGAAAGGGCGAAAGAGCCTAGCTTGATTGGAAGGGTTGTTCATTCTCAAGTTGTGAGGCAGAATGTTGAGTTTAAGCAGGTTGGGAACGCTCAGGCTTGGCTTAGGAAAGGCGGACACTGTGCCTTGTGGGAGTGTTTCTTGTACAGAGGCTTCAAATTGGGCGAGGATGGTGTTCCAAGCTTCGGCGGAGGCGAGTTTGACTGGAAAACTTTGGAGAAGCTTTGGCTCTGGTTTGAAAACTATTTGCACATAAAATTCAAGGTTCACACTTTCCTAACGCATGACGGGGATGCTTTGTATGAAGGGACTCCAAACGAAGAAAGGTTTAGAGAGTTTCTTAAAACGCTTGGATACGAGTATAAGCCTATTGCTGGAAGCTGGCGTTTCAAAAGAATGACGAAACATTTAGCGTAGACAAATAACATTTGATTTTTGGGTGTTATTGATGCCTGTTTACATATGTTCTAAGTGTGGTCGTGAAGTTGAGGTGCCTCCGGGTAAATATTACTGTAGGGTTTGCGGTCCGTCAGCCATTATGATTCCAGTACGTACAAGAGGCAAATTGAAGGTTGGTTGGGTCTACAACATTTTTTGGTTGCTTCCACCTGAAAGGAGGGATGCGGATACATATCTTAAATTTCATGAATTTCTGCGAGGACTGCCTTGGGAGGATGTTGAACTCTTTAGGGCTAGAGGCATAGCTGAACATATCCGCCCTACAACGGCTAAAGAAACCAGAGTACTTAACGAAGTTGCTAGACGCTTAGCGGAAAAAGAGCCTTGGGCAACTATGTATCATGCTTTTAGACCGTTAACTGAACGCGGAGTCAAACTTATAGAGTCGAAACTATCGGAGATGGGCATAACCAATTACGGAGATTACGAAACCCTATATTGATTTTTGGGTGTTGAGAATGGAGTTGAAGTATGAGATAGCCGAGGTTGTTGACGAGTATGGTTTAAAGTTGGGGGTTGACTGGATTCGGTGTAACCTTTGCGGGTTTGAATGGTACAGGTATAAGACGTCAAGGGGGTTGCTGTACAGCATGTCTTATTACCGAAAGAAGTTCAAGCCTTTGCTGAAGGATAGAAGGGAGAGCCTTGTTTGTCCAAAGTGTAAGAAGGTTCTGCTTGGCGTTTCATGGTTTTCTGGAAAATGCCCAGTATGCAACAAAATGGTTAGAGTCAAAGATGGCTCGGTCTATACCAACGGAAAAATGTATCATTCAGACTGTTATTTTAGACGTGCAAAACTCTAATTCCTCGATTTTATATTGATTTTTGGGTGTTTCAAATGTTGAAGAAGGATTGGAAGAAAGAGGTTTGGCAGCTTCACGTAGCTTTTCACGAAACTGTTCTAGAGGTTCTCGAAAGGCTTATCCAAGCGCTTAAAAGCGAAGAAGCCATATTGAAAGACAAAGCTAAATTGTTGGCTGAAGAACTTGATAAGACAACGACACAAGCTCATAACCTCTTTGACACTATCGTAGCATGGGTTGAACAGATGAACGACCAACTTTTAAAGCTTGAAGGTGCATTAGAAGAAGCAAGGAGGAGAGTATGAAAATGGACGAGTTGTCTAAAAGGATATTGGAGTTTTTGGCTCAGAATGGCGAGAGAGTGGTGGGCGAAATTTTAGCGGCTGTTAAGGATTTAGCTCCAGACAGGGAGAGGGTTCGCTATAGGCTTTTAACGTTGGCTGCCGACGGATACGTTGAAAGGCGGAAGATAACGTCGAAGCTGTCATTATGGAAGATTACTGAGAAGGGCAAAGAAGCACTAGAACACCAACAATAACCACCAAAACTTTTTGGGTGAAAAAGCGTGTTTGAGAAGCTTTTGTTAAAAAAGTGGTGTAAAGAGCTTCAGCTAAACGTTGATGGACTTCGTAAGATGGCTGACGACTACCGCCGAGAGGGTGGGTTTCGCGAGGTGTCTGAAACCTTGGAGAAGCTTAAGGCTGGCGACGTTTTTCCGAAAGAGCTTCTTGAACGGGGTAGGCAGGCTGAACTAAAGTTTGCAGATGCCTGTGCAGAGCTTGCAGAATGCTACCAGCAACTCTTAGACTTCGTTAAAAAGGCTGCTGGAGTGAGTTAAAGTGGCAAGAGTCTATTTGAAGGCTAGCTGTGGATGCGGCTTCACCACAGAGGACATGGAAAAAGCCAAGAAGCACGTCGCTGAAACCGGACACAAAATGGACGTGTTCGGCAAAATAGTTCCATAGACTTTTAAGCTTTTTGGGTGGCGATATGTCTAAGGGTAAAGAGGCTGAAAAGTTGGAGGGCGTTCCTGTATGTAGCAAATGTGGGAAGAAGATGGAGCTTGTTGGAGCTTATCCGATATTTGGCTCACCACAAGTTGTATACAAATGGAAGTGTAGAAAATGTGGTGCTAGAGCGGTCACAACGCAGTAGATTGGATTTTTTGGGTGATGTGTATGAGCAGAACAGATTGGATTGCGCTGGTCATCATGGGATTGGCTTTCTTTCACATTTGGTGGGCGCTCGCTGTCATTATTCCATATTATAGAATACTGGAGGTCCCGCCTACTCCTGAAGAAATAGCCGAAATGATTTTACAAACAATTATAATGGACTCCGCAGTTATCGCTGTGTGCCTAGTTTGCCTCTTAGTTAAGTCTAAACGATTAAAGCAAGTTTTAATGTCAACGCTCATAACAGCAGTCGCTTATACAGTGCTCTTCGCCATGTTTCCTGGAGGAATCCGCAACTTCCGTTTCTGGGAGTTCGACATCATAGTCGCCACAATAGCCATTATATGGGCGATAACAATCTACAATACATTAACAAAAGAAAGCTAAAGATATATTTGTGAGTGTCTATTTTTTGGGTGATGGAGTATGGCGACTCAGAGCGAGATTAGACGGGCAATATATTGGGGCGACCATTATCTGGACAAGCTCTACCATGAGGTGCGATACGGGGGTAAAACTTATGGCATCATAGATTCTTGTGCAGGTTTACATTTCAGTCTAAAAGTAACATCGCCACTACCGGGTAATGCCCTTGTAGATAAGAGAAGTGTTTGCCTTGGTCCAGGCTATGCTATACCATCAGGGTTTAAAGAGTGTGACCCCATTACATTATTGGGATTACGTTGGTTTGAAACTTCGCGGGTTTTGTCAAGTTCTAGGGCGGTGGTTGATGGCAGATGGAAGTTTGATGAAGTCAGTGAGTTAGGCTTTTACATAGTAAAATTTTCAACGGAAGGGTTTGAATATGAGTGGAATCCAGTAGCTAAAATTCAAGTATCATATGAAACTCATCCCAGCTATTCTGACAGAATGCTTTTAAAGGTCAAAATCTTGGATTGGCTTGACCCCAATGTAAATGGTGACTTATATGTTACTTCTGAAGATGTTACTATAGAAACTCCGGATATAGTTGACGCTAAAAACCACGTTGGAAGCGTTGTAGAGAGAACAACAAGCCCGTATGGATGCTTCAAGAGGGGATACTATTGGGGCGAAGAAACTGCCTTAGCAGCTTATTACTATTGGTACTGTCGCCCAGCCCGTCGAGACAGAGCTATGAAAATGTTTACGTTTCTAGATGATTATGGATATACGGTTGGAGATTACAGGGCAACATGCTTGCTCGGAACCAGTGACAGTCTGCCGGATAATTGGTTGTGCGATTGGGGGAGGAACCGTTCTTGTGATGTGTGGTATAATTTGCCAGCCAACCCACAAGTTTTTCCGTATATGAGTTCAAGGTGCTATTGTAGAGGGTGCATTGTTGGACTTCAGTGTGGTCCAACTCCGGAAGAAGCTATGAGAATCCCGCCGTTAACGTCGGTTTACATTAGGGCAACGCATTTGCTGAACAAGTATGGCGACCCAAAATATAAAGAAGTTATGCCCGTGGCTGGGTATGGCGGATACTTTTTCGGATGGTGTCCAAGTCAGTGTCCAGCGGGAATTTTGCCATGCACTTTGCCTTGTCCATATGCAGGAAGGGATGTCCCGCCGAACTCCGCAGAAGATTTTCTTTTAAATGGTTGGAGAGATGCTTGTTGGGATGTAACTGAGCCCCTACAACCACCTCTTATCGAAGATGCCAAGAATATAATCGACAAGAAATACGATTACTACTGGCATGTAGGTGAAAAGCTTATACCGTTTGCAATTTTGGGTTACGGTTTCGGCTATGACGAAGCGAAAGCTATTGCAGATGCACTTGTCGACCTAATCGTTAAGACTCAGTGGGGTTATCCATTCACTAACCCGGGGTTGGGAAGAATAATCATAGATGGAAGCCCATATGAGGTGAACTTGCCAGACCTTGCTGGAGCCTTTATGTACCAGTGGCATTACAGAGATGGCGTAATATACCCAGGCAGACCATCTGGAGCGGGAGGGGGAGAATCCGGAATACCACATCAGCCAGGCGCAATTGGAAATGAAACAGCAGCGGGATGGACGGAAAGCCAAATAACCACCCTTATGGCGCTTAGAATTTATGAAGCATACAAATACCGCATTACTTCCTAAACGTAAACCTTTTAAACAATAAAATCCTCGAAAATTTTGGGTGGGCTGGGCTAGGAAAATGGAATTCTCCATTCCTTTCTCTCCTTTCTCCTTCTCCGTGATGAGGCATAGCCCAGCTCACCCTTTTTGATGATTAGTCAAATATTTCGTAATCTCAGATTACGAAAATTGTCTATTTTTGCGAAAAGTTTAATAATAGTCACAACTGAATATTCTACGGTGGTTGGATGGAGCTGAGTAAGATTAGTTGCATGACTGAGGAGTTGGCTGGAGAGCTTAGAAAGAATGGAATCATAAGCGTGGAATCGCTTGCGATTCGAAGCCTCTCGGAACTTCAAGAGATGTTCAAGAGCGGATATATGCTTGAACACGGAGAAGCTTGCAACTTCCAACGGGCTAAAAAGGCTTTGGAGGAAGCTTGGCGCCTCACAGGCTTTTGGATTATGAAGGCTTCTGAGATTGAGGCTGTGAGAGGTAAGCGTCTATGCTTTTCTTCGGGCAGTAAAGCTGTTGACGACATGCTGGGTGGAGGAATATTTAGCCGGGAGGTTACGGAGTTCTGCGGCGAGTTTGGTGCGGGCAAAACGGAGTTTTTATTTACAATATTAGTTGAAGCCCTTGGGCAGAATAAGGATATATCAGCAGTCTTCATAGACACGGAGGAAACTTTCAGTGATGTGAGGGTGTCTCAGATAGCGAAGGCAAGAGGCTATGAGCCTAAGGAAATCCTCGACAGAACCATATACATACCTGCAAACGACAGCGACTTCATTTTAGAGCTTATCGACCGCCTCCACATAACAATTGAAGCCAAAAACGTAAAGCTAATCTTCGTGGACAGCATAATCGCCGTTCTGAGAGCTGAGTTCGTGGGCAGAGAAACCTTGTGGTACAGGCAGCAGCTTTTGAACAGGATTTTAAGGAGACTTCTAAACCTAGCTAAAGTCTATAATGTAGCCGTCGTTGTTAGCAATCAGGTGGTAATGAATCCGCAAGCCCAGTTTGTATACGACCCAATACAGCAGAAGGTTCCAACGGGAGGAACAGTGCTGGGACACAACGCCAACACAAGGCTATATCTTAGGAAGCCTGCTGGCGGAGGTAAGAAGAGAATAGTGCACCTTTTTGACTCCAATTGGAGGGCAGAGGCTGAGTGCACAGTTGTTATAACGGAGAAAGGGGTTGAGGATGCCTGAGCGGAAACACGTACTAATTGAAAAGCAACTTTGGAAAACACTCCACGAACTTAAAATTAAATGGGAAAAAAAGAGCCTCAGCGAAGTTATAAAGGAGCTTTTAAGGAGGGTTGATGTTGAGCGCGATTGATGAAGAAGTAGTCCAGAACCTTAGGAGAAGTAGGGAGCTTCTAGGCGAGCTTGATGAGGTGATAGTTGACCAGAACGGGCAACCTATAGATGGGATACACCGCCTCAAAGCCTATCCCGGCTGGAAAACAAGAACTGTACAGGTTGACCGCAAGACAGCGATACTGTTAAGGCTTCACAGAAACTATAGGAGGACAGTTTCGAAAGAGGAAACAAAAGGATTGCTTTATGAACTAGCGTTGGCTCTCAAGAATGAAGGCGTCCCTGAAGAGCAAGTGGCAAACGAAGTGGTTAAACTGTCACCCTACAGTCCACAATACACCTTAAGCCTACTCCCCAAAAAGTTCAAGCAACCCGCAAAGGTTAAAACTGGAGAGAAAGCGGCGAAAGCAACCTACAGAATCCTATTCAAAGAAGAAAAAGCGGAAAAAGAAAGACCAGAGGGAAAAAAGGCTCCCACAAAATACCTCTGTCCAGTATGTGGTGCAGCACTTGCGTTAGTTGGAAACCTCCTAGTCCCATATCACGAAGCTCTGAAGAAATAAGAAAGTAGGAACGTGAACATGGCTTTCTTTCTTTTTTCTGTTCAGGTTGCCTAAGGAAGTGGCTTTCGTTGCTTAAGGTTGGAAGCAAAGTTAAGGCTCCTTGCGGTCATAAGGGCGTTGTAATCTGGATTAGCGGTGATGGCAGAGCTGTTGCTGTTAAATGTTTGGCGACTAAGCAGCATTTTAGGACTAGAAGTGGCTGGTGTGGCAGAGTGAAAACTTATTTTAATCCTATTTATTTTTTGGATGCTGGTGAGCTTGACGTGTCGAAGACTATAGTTTTTACCGGCGGTTTTTTCAATCTGATTCATATTGGGCATATCAACCTTTTTAGAGGGGCGAAACGGTTGGGCGATTACTTGATAGTGTCAGTTCACCGTGACGAGTGCGTTTTAAAGAAGCGTGGATATATTGTTTTGCCTTTGGAGGAAAGGAAAGCCATTTTGGAGTCCATTAAATATATCGACGAAGTTTGGGTGTGTCGGGAAAAATGTGATTTGACGGAGGTGGCTAACCTTGAAAGGCTTAGGCAAAGGTATCCACGCTTCAAAATTGTCTACGCTAAAGGTGGCGAGTACACGCCTGAGAATATGCCTTCCTGCGAGTTGGAGGCTTGTGAAAGGCTTGGGATTAAGGTTGTTTTTGGAGTGGGAGGAGGGAAGGTCGAGTCTTCAAGCTGGATTGTTGAAAAGCTGGTGAGGGAAGCTTATGAGCGTGTTGGAAAGGGAGAGGAGACTTCTCAAGGTTAGAAAGTGTACAAGGTATTCGCTACTGTGTTACATATTGAGGTTGTGTAGGAAACCGAAATCTATGGCTGAGATTTACTGGGGTCACCCTTCAGCCTTCACTTATGGGTTATTAAAAGAGTTAACATCGTTGGCTTTGGAGTGCGATTTTGTTGAGAGAAGGAATGGTAAATTTTTAACTACAAGTAAGGGTAAAGAGTTTATTAAGCGGTTTGGAAGTTTACTGGAGCTGTTCGAAAGCTAAAGCTTGGGTGTTTAAATGGCGACGCCGGAGCCAAAGATTGTTGTTCCTAGATGGGAGTATGAAAGGGAGCTTGCCGAGCTTCAAGATAAGGCTAGAAGGCGTGAAAAGCTTTACCGTGAGTGGGGTAGGGCAGCGGCTCTTTATCGTTGGTATAGGCGTCCAGAGGATGTTGAGCGGATTAGAAGGATTATAGCTGAAATCGTTAAGGTTAGGCGTGAAGAAGTTCAAGAGCGTAGGCGTCTTGCGAGGAAGGTTGTTCTACCCTATTGGCGTATTGAGGTTGCTTATCAGTTTAAGGAAGAGAGGGCTAGACCTCCATATTACTTTTACCTTGAATGTAGGAAAATTGTGTTTACACGAAATCCTGAGCTTTATGCGAGATGGAACCCGCTTGAGATGGCTTACACTGACCCGTTGCCTTGGCTTGAGGGGGAGTTGAGGCTTGTGCTTTTTGCCAGCAGTTTAATTTCAAGGGTTACTAAGAGGGGTTGGCTTGCCCATGTAGAGTGGCTTGAGGCGCTTTTGAAGCGTAAAGTTTTCCCGTTTCCGAACTTTGAGTGTAAAGCAATAGATGAATCTGAGCTTGTCTACGTTAGACCGGATGGTGCCGCTATGCCTGCCAGCCTAGACCGACAATACTACTATTTTAGAGTTACAGATTTGAAGAAGGACTATGAGTATGACAACTGGAACAGGTACGTGAATGGTAAACTTGACACTAGGGGAGTTGGCGTACTTTATTGGCTTAGAAGCTACGAAACTTGGCTTAGAAGCAGAGCGAGAGAGGGAAAAATAACCTATCCAGAAGCCTACACAAGAACGGTCAAACAGACAAGTATTGAAGACTTTGTGCGGAAAGCAAAAGAATATAGAGAAAGGCTTAAAATTGGAGGTGAAAAGCCATCAGAATAGCTTTAGATTTAGACAGAATCAGCCAGCTTAAACTTTTAAAGGTTTATTTTTGGCTGCGCCAGTTCACCGACTGCATCGAGGTTTTCATAAGCTCAATTGACCCTGATGGGGGCGAACATTATCACGTCATAGCTTACAACTTGCCAGACGTTGACGAAAAATTTTTTTACGAACTTAGGCAAATGCTAGGAGATGACAATGCTAGAATTTGGATTGACCAGCATTACAGAGGAAAGGTTAAGCAGGTGCTTTTCAACAGGCGGGTTCCTATGGAAACGCTTAAGCCGAGATATGAGCAGAGAATCTGGAGCATTCTTTGGCTTCCTTTCTGGTCAAAGTTTCCAGCTAGGAAAACATTTTTGGGTGATTAGTCTTGCCTTGCGAGTGGTGCAGATACGTTCAAGAGCATGTTAAGGTTAAAACTGAACCACCATATCAGGATTTTTGGGTTAAAGGCAGAGTTCTTGAGCATGGCGTTAGAGAGTGTGAGCACCGTTATGTTCCGATTAAAGGTTTGGTTTTAAGGCTTGGCGGTAAATGTCGAGTTTTAGATTTCGGGGCTGGAAGCGGATATTTCAGCGTTAGACTTGCAAGCGATTTCCCAGACTGCAAAGTAGTGGCTGTCGACGACGACGTGAACTTGAAGAAAGTTGTGAAAATGAACGGAGTTTCTAACGTTGAAGTTATAAACAGCAGGCTAAATTCTGAAGAGATTATTGGTCTTGGAAAATTTGATGTTGTAATTGCTTATAGCGTTGTGCATCACACGGAGAATCCATTACCCACCCTGTTTAGTTTAATGTATATTTCAGAGCATTTCCTTATAGAAACACCTTACCCAGACGAGCACCGCCACACGCATAATAAGGACAATGCTGTGGAAGTTTACAATTTAATACATAAGTTCTCACCTAGACTTATGTGTTTAACTCCCCCCAGACGAAAAAGCTCGCCTATAGATTTTAGCGGAGCCAAACTTAGACCAATCTTCCTAATTTCTCTTAAAGAGTTGCCCCCTCCAAAGCCGATAAAGCTAACGTATGCAGAGGGGGGTAAACATGCTCAAAGTACCGCTAAGCTTTGGTTGGTGAATAGATGGTTAATTTTCCCCTATGTGCCTTTTAGGGGAAGCTTCAACCTATATGGAGAGGAAGCTCCGGTCATATGCACGTGGAATGAACCTTTAAGGCTTTTAACAGATGACCTTGAAGGAACAACGTTTCATTATGAGTGGAGTTTAGCTTGGAAGGTCAGGCTTGAAAAAGATGGAGAAGACGTAGAAGCCTACGCAACTGGATTAAAAGTTAACCAAGCTGAAATATTATGGAAAAGAAGCCTCAGAAATCATTATAACGTACAGGTTGGAGATGTTTTCACTGTTTCGCCAGCTTGAGGGCTATGACTAAAACGTTGTTTAACGAACAGAAAGCGTAGACTATTCCAAGAGAAGCCATAAGCAGTGCTGATGCTAGTTTCTCCTTGGGAGTTTCAGCGGTTAAACAAGCCGTAGAAGATAGAAATGGAAAGGCTATTTTGTATGTTGCCATCCCCTGAAACCCATATGTTTTCAATATTGCCTCAGCGAATGGGTTAGCTTCTTTTAGACCAAGCGACAAGCCAACCTTCGTTGTCCAAAGGTCCGCTAGGTTTGCAAGGTTCATAAGCACAGCTAAAGCTTCAAGTTTGCCCATCATAAACGTTATATTGGAGCATCGCCCACATAAATTTTTGGTGATAAAATGGCTGATAGTGAGTGGAGTGGAGCTATTATAAGTTTGGTTGTAGCAGTAATGACCCTAATAATATTCAAGAACGTGCTGATACCGCAGCTTAAAGGGCTTTTCGCGGAACTCAAACCAGCAATAACAGGCTTTATATCAGGGCTGAAAAAGGAAAAGACAGAGGAAAAAGCTGAAGAGTAAGGCGTATGGCACGTCGACGCCGATGGAGAACGGCGAAAGAAGCTGGCGAGCGGTATAGTGACGGCTGGGTTTACCATTACACGTATAAGATTTCAAGGGCTGAGCCTCCTCCGGAGCTGTTGGAGTTAGCTGAAAAGCTTGCTGAAGAGTCCGCTGAGCAAGGCTAAAGGCAGATATTCAGCCAACATTTCAACCATAGTGTAAAAACGTAAAACCTCAATTTTAAACTGGACATTCGTAATGGAGCCTTTAAGGGCTAATGTTATTTTGTGTTTTCCATAGTTTAGGTCGTATGTTTGACATTCTCCTATAACGTAATCTTGGTATGGTTTACTATACTGAAAGGTCAGTCTTGGTTTTTGCTCTTGATTGATGAAAACTGCGGCTTCACCATTTTTCCCAATTGGACATTCTAGTGATAGTGTGAATTTTAGTTGTATAAAGTGATAGTTATAGGCGTCTTTTGTTATTTCGACGGTTTTAACTGGAATCCAGTCTTTAACGTCTTCAACCGTGCATGGAGTTTCATCGTAATAGTAGATTTGATGTTTCAACATAGTTAAAAATTTAAACGTTTAAAAACATTTAACGTTATTGGTGACGGATATGGTTGAAGTTTTAAGTTGTCGTCCAAGAGAGCTTCCAGACTACTTGGCTGACGAAGTTGTGGCTTTCGGAAAGTGGTATAAAAGAGAGCAGATTTTAGGCTCACAGCACATTTGGTCAATTCCATTAAAAACTGTCTACTATGTCGTTGACCCAGAAAGCGGTTTAGTGGTGTCCATTGGAAGGACAGCCAACGAAGCGGCTTCCGGTGCAAACGTATACTTTTCATGGAAAAAAGCTAAATCAGAAGCTTCTGAAAAGCTGGCTGAAAATCTTAGAACGATTTTAAACAGGTTTTTGGCGGAATGTAGAACAAAGTATAAGCTTTTAAGTGACGACGAAAAAGCAAACATTATAGAAAGCGTGATAAACGAGTTTTTAGGAAGAGTGCGGTTTAAAGTTTAGTTTGAACCTTTCAATGAGAAGGAAATTGTTTATAGTCGCGTAAACGAATGTCGCGGCGCAGATGGCTAGTCCAGCAGCGTTTATATAGTATGGGTCATCTGAAAACGTGCCGTATAATGCGTAAGCCATAGGTATTGTAAATTTTGCAATTTGGTATTTCCGCCAACCCATCCGCATTATTGTCTTGGCTAATGGGTTTCCTTCTTTTAATCCAAGCTCTAGTGCTTTTTTGGTTGTGTAGTAGTCGAAGAAATTGGCTACGTACATCACTATGGCTAAACCCATTTTAAGCATCATCAAGTCCCAAATAGTCATGGTTTTCGCCACAACATCTGGCGTTAAAACCATCCAGCCTAAGCTTTCAGCTATGGAAAAGCGTTCCTCGTTGTCCGTAACGTAAATGTATGATTTAAGGTTCGGATAGTCTTTCTGGGCTTGCTGAAGGGCGTTTCCGTTCCACGAATATGAGAACTCCATCCTAAACAGTTGTTTAACATTTTCATGGTCAGCTCTAGCTGATATTATTCCAACATAGTATTTATCTTTGTAATAGCGGTCTATAATGTAGGCATCTATTGGACCGCCAAACCCTTTAAGTACGCCGTCAACGTCGAAGGCTATTAGAAAGTTTTTCATCGTTCCCCCATTATTTCAGACACCATACTCAAGATAACAAATATCATAACGAAGGCTATTAAAGCGTTTAGTAACGCCTGAAATTGTTGAAGGATGGATGGGGGATACGTTGGAGCTTTAACGTATTTAACATCTTTCGGCAGGTCTGAAAGTCTTTCAGCCCCAATCACCGCTGTCCAGTCTGAATTGAAAGTTAGCCTCCACACTCCATCAGTTTCGAAATCAAAAGAAACTAGTTTGTCGCCAAATTGAAACATGATTGCGCCTGCAAAGACCGGTATAACCAGTTTTCTATCTTGAAGGTTTAGGTTAAAGATTCTGGGGTTAAGCATTAGAGTGGAGTCACATTTGAAATCTTCAACTAACGGAATTGCCAAACTTCCTGTGTCTGGCACTATTCCTTGAAGCAGTAGAAGATTGCAACCAAGAGCAGTTGCTGAGTCTGAAACGGGATAAGTAGGCATGAGCTTAAACTTTCCCGTCTGGGAGTCATATAGTCCTGAATTGTTTATTAGACCCTCCCATGCCTTGGTTGGAACTGACAGCATTGAAGCGAAAGATGTTTTCATGTCACTAGCTAATAATGGGTATATTGTGTGAAGCATTATGAAGGCATTTATAGTGTGGACAAGATAAGGCGTGGTGTCGTTTGGATAAGAAACGATTACTGCATAGTTACTCCATAAAGGACTTGCCCATCTGTCCACTAATAGTTTCTTGTTGACGTCTGACAGTAGCCTTTCAAAGTTGCTAAGTTTAGATTCAGCATTAAGCCTTAAGGCTAGCAGGTGGAAGTTTAAGGCTCCTTCGAGTATATCAGGCGAAACCTTTCCTTTGTAGTGGTCGGTTTGCCAAAGGTTTTGGTTAATCCATTCCCAAGCTTTAACCGCATACTCAAGTGCTCCTTCTACTCCTTGTGCTTTAAGCTTTATAAAACAGTCAAGGGTCTGACTTGCCATTGAATAAAGCTCGACGAGACTGGTAGAATCAGGCATAACAACATTCTGCGCAGGGTCTACGTAACTGAAGGGTCTATTGTAGATGTCGTAGCATTTCTTTAAGTCCTGAAAGATGGCGTCTGCACTCCATTTGTCGGTTCTGTATCCCATTTCTTTCGCCCATTTTGGCAGCCAAAGGTCACACCTTTCATCAACCTTAAAAAACTTTGACGCGTCAAACGTGTAGTTTGCTGGTAGATTGCCAATTTTTCCTATATTGTCAAGAGCTTGAAGCGTTATGGTGTCTAACTGGTCACTTCTATACCCCATAAGTTCGGCTAAACGTTTAACTTTGCAAACGTCTGACCAACGATTTTGGGAGGCGAAATATGAGGCTAGAGCGTCTATAGACGATGGCGTGAGTTTATTGAAAATTAGACCACATGATAAAACTTCGAGGGATGAAACGTTGGTAAAGTCTATGTTAGCAACGATACTTGAGAGAGCTTCTATAAGAGTCACGCCATAATCGACCTTAACAGAGAAATCAGCATAAATATCGTCAATAACGCCATAAGAGAGTATAGTAAGCCACTAATCTCTACTGTTGTAGAAGCTGGTGGTGATACGGCTGCACCTTTAACGTTTAAAGTTCTGGACAAATAAGCATCTTCAGAGAACGTTCCATTTACGTGTCCACTCTTAACTGTAAAGGTGTAGACGCCAGTCGAAGATATTGGTGTAAGGATTATTGGCACAGTTGCTTCCTCGCCTACGTTTGGCAAAGGCATGGTGGAAACAAAAATGTTGCCTTTTGGTATTCTTTGGTAGGTTCCCATCATAAAAATCTCAACGGAGTCTGATGGTCCATCACTGTACTCGAAACCCACTGCTAGATTCGACCAGCCTGATGGTTGGGACAGCAGCTTAACTGCAACGTTAAACTCAATTTGTGTTCCTGCGTCTGCTTCTGGCGGAATTGTGAATGCGGTAATTTCAGTGTACGCCAAGTTCCTTCACACTCCTAAGCACGGTTCTAATAACTGCAATCAGCAGCACTAACGGAACGATAGCCATGATTACGGGCATCAGAGACTCGTAGAAGAATGTGGCTTGCAGCTCTCTTCCGCTCCCCGCCTCAACATAGTCTATGTTTGTCGCGCCTCCGAAAAGGTATAATGCCACGTTCTGATTGTAAAACTGGTTGGTAAAGGATGCAATAACAACTTCTACATCGTTTCCCGCCTCATCTTTTCCAACACCTATGAAGTTGATGGTGTTGCCCGAACACTTGGCTAAAATTTTGAGCTTTAAAATAACGTAGGCGCTGGCTATCGTCCTATCCTGATTTGAAATCGTAACGCTGTAAAAGTTTCCAGACTGGCGGTAACTTATTTTATAAAAGGGAATTCTTGGCACTAGCGTATCTGGGTGTGTATCAACCTCATAAGGTGTTAGGTAGATGGCTCCTGAGCCATTTGATACTACAACCGTCACGCGAGCGGCATCATCTAAAGTTATTTTGGTCTTGCTTCTAACGCCATCGCCACTTGTTCCTAGGTAAAGCATACCGTCAGCAACTTTCGGAGAGCCTAGAGAAACCCACACGTCAGGCTTCGGGCTTCCAACACCACTAAAATCGTCTCTAATCATTGTTTCAACCACTCCTTAACAGCAGAGATTAGTTCAGGAGCAACAATGTAATTAAACAACGCCAAGTAAGTAATATAGGTTGTGGCATCGGTTAAGATTTGGCTCAGAGTTGGCGATGATGGTGGAAGTTTCTCAAGCGCTATGTCACCGAAATCGCGGTAATCTTGGTCCGCGACAAAGTCGATTGTAACTTCTTTATATTGAGGATGGAAGGCTTTTAAGGTTAGCTTAGCCCCATAAGCAAGATTTCCAAAAAGAAATGTACCAGTATCGTCGGTTACGCTTATAATCTCATATTCGGGGATTTCAACAAGGGCGCCTGCAACGGGTTTCCCCGTTTCCTTGTCAACAATTCTGCCGCTCGCCACTGGTAAGTAGCCCACGTCAAGCATATCAGAAAATACGGAAAAGTCGTTGATGACCGCTAGCAGCCCGTCTTGGGTGCCAGCATAAAGTACTCCAATAGGCTTTTTGGAGTCTTTTTCGACAGTTAAACTTCCACTATCACCGCCTTGAACGAAAACCTCGCTAGAAGCCACTATAACTTGGTTGTTGAATACGAGGTTTCCATAGGGACCATAACCTACAAGGATAGTTACACCTATAGCATCGACAACACCTGTTGTTAAACCAGTTGTTCTTCCACCTTTCTGGCAGACCATTCCAACTTTCGGCTTCTTGTAGGGTCCGTTTACTACTCCAAAGTCGTAATGGTTCGGCGAAACATCGCTTTGGTCTAATGGTGTGGCTAAGGCACCGTCAACTAAATTGCCAGTAGATTTTAAAGGAACCCACCTTTCAAGCAAAGCTATCGTATCTTGAGAGGTTCCTCCGTCATAAGGACCCGGCTGGTATACAGGGTCTCCTTTTTGCGCGGTTCCAAGCGGGGCGCAATTGGCTAAAACATGGTTGTTTGAAACAACAACTTTTTTCTTGTTAAGGTAATCTGTCATTATGTCGGTTATTGTTCCAGCGGTAATTTGATAGTGTCCAACGCTTATGCCTCCAACCGCTGGTCTGATTTTAGATGTTCTAGGCTGAGAGAGAGCAATAAAGGTTGCTTCTATAACATCTGTTGGGTAGCCATCCAGCGTGGGAGGCACAATATCTTTTAATGCAAGCTGGCTAACTGGAACTTTTTTTGAAACGTAAACAATTATGGCAGGGATATTTGTTGTCACGCCCCGTACTTTTTTGTATCCCACACCAACTCCTGTCACATTTGCCATCTGCATAATTCTCTCTCGGTGTCTAGCGGCGACAAGCTGTAGAACTGTAAAAATGTCAGGCTCCTCGTTCATTTACGCATCTCCCTCAACTTCTTTATTATGGTAGAGAAGGACATTAACATTACTATAGTCATCATAGTCCAAAGAATATCAGTCCATTGTAAAGATAGGGAGGCTGCCGTTATGTCATCTATACCTAAATTGTCAATGTCTGCTTCCAGCATTCTAGGGGTACTATACATATCTATGTTGGGGTAGGCTGTTATGAATATGGCAACATTCATATTTTCAAGCTGTCCAAACGCTGATATTTTATCTCCGTTAAAGTAGCAACTTGTCACGTTATTTTTGTTTTCTATCCTCAACTTTCCGCTTAAAACATTTGTTGGATATTCTCTTCTAACCACTGCCACCGTGAAGCCCCCTCTACGGTGAATAGCAACAGCATAATGCCTAGCCCAAGGGTCGATTTCAAAGTATATTTCATCGAAGTTTTTTAGAACAAGGAAAGGAATCCCGGCTCTAAGTTTGTAAGGAGAAATGAGAAAAGACATACAACCACAGGATTCAGGCGTTAAGTTGAATTCCACTTCAACTCCGTTATTTGCTAGGTAGTATGGAGCCGTGCTACTGAGGGCTACGTACCCATTTAAGCCCTGATTGGCAGTGAGAATGTGTAGTTTCCCGTTTCTTATTTCTCCTATGTTTAATGTTCCAGCACCCCGCCATAAAGCCCATTTTGCAGGGTCAAGTTTATCGAACGTTTCAATAAATTTCGCCACGTTGCTTAACCTCCTTAAAAGCCCTACGCAGCTCCATAAGGGTTAACATGACAACGGTTAATGGAACTAATGTGTATAAAAATGACAATAGTGTCGACACAGACTCTTGGACAATAAGTTCGGGTGACGTTTCAGTAACTTTTTCATCTCTAACTTCAACATAGTCCGCATAGACGGACGCTGTATTAATGGTGACGCCAACGTAGTAATAGGCTCTGGTAATGATGTAAAAATACAGGTTGGCTGGAACGAAATCTATTAATCTTGAAAATAACGGCTTTTCTGCGCCGTTTACAACTTCGACAACATAAACGGCTTTTTCACTTACTTTAATCCTTAAAGTGCATGGAAAACGACTTAGAGAGGCTTGTATTTGCTCATAACTGCCTCCCCCTTTGTAGTAATGGAATAAAATGCGTGCATCCCCTCTACCGGTTCCGTCAACTCCCGCAAATACTCCTCTGAACTGTGGGCTGGACCGCTCTGTGAAAGGCATATTTGCAAACATAACACCAACATGGAAGTAAGGTCCCCCGAATGTGCTCACTTGAAAGTCCAGATTAATCTCTACAGCCTTGTCTTTCAAATCTACATTTGAACGCTTACGTATTCCCCACCATCCATCTTCACCTGAAGCTATTTCAGTAACTTTTAAGTCAAGTTTGCCGTCAGTTATGCCAACAGATGCTTTGTCGCCGAAGTAGTTAACCACTTCCCACGTCGACAAGTCTAAATCGTTGAAATCATCCCTAAAACCCATGCTACATCCTCCTCAAAAGGCTAAGCAGAACGGAAATCATCAAAATAACCATCATTGAGGGCAAAACCTGCTGAAGGCTGGAAGCAAGAACTTGCTCTGGCTTCGGATATTCTATTGCAACCGGCGCTTTGACAACCCTCACATAATCAAACGAAGCCCGTGATGGAAGAATGCTATCACGTCTTTCCACGTTCAACACAAATAAGTGAATGTATAGGTTGGTCGGGTCTGCTGGTAGCGGAATCGTTAAGTCTTCAACCCCTACTTCATATGTAATAACCTTTGTTAAGCCAACGCTGACTTCATATTCTGATGGAGGAAATAAGATGAACGCTGCGCCTGCACGCAGCGTAGCCACCCCTCTGTCAAATATTAAGGCGATTTTTTGTATAGGGGTCAAATAAGCCATTCGTAAATAGTAGATAACACCCTTTAAGTCAATATCAGGTGTTATGAAGGGGTTTTCTTGCAAGTCTTTTTTGTTAGCTAGCATCACGCCTACATAGTATTCATCTCCGGGGTAAGTTGGTTGCAGTTCTTTAGGGGTTAAGTCAAAACGTACTTGTACAGTCTTGTTAGACAAGTCAAGAGGAGCTCGTGTGCAGACTGATGCCCATGTAACTCTTATACCGGGTTCGCTGGATTGTCTGTTGAAAATCATGTGTAACCAGCCGTCAGATGCGCTGACGTTGAAATTTGTGTGGTTTCCTTTAACCTCCCATATTTCAGGTTTAAACGTGTCAAAGTTGTCTTCAAAAATTGCTTCTGACATCAATATCCCCTCCAAGCTTTGTATGCCCGCCAAGCTTCTAAGGCGATATTACCTATTCCCCAAATTAAAACGTTTGCCATCGTTAGAACGTCAGTCAAGCCGATGAAGAGGTATGCGCTTAACCCTACGGTGCTTTCACCTGCCCCTTTAAGTATGAAGTGGTCTCTGTTCCATCGGAGAAGGTCGGCTACGAGCGTGTTTCCTTTTTCCTCGTGGAATCTAATCCATTTTTCATACTCGTCTAATGCGGCTTGGTAGCAGTCTTTGACCTTGTAGCCTTCGGCAAGTAGCTTCGGGACAAGCAGGCATGTTTCTCTGTAACCTTCAACTGGATTGTTGCTTTCGTCGAGGATTAAGTAAACGACATCGTTGAAGGCGAATACGGCTTTTGCTCCATTATCAATTAAGGCTTGGGCAAGCTCTTTTCCACAGTGGCAAGCGTATAGGTAGACTATTTTGTTGTTCATCCATAAAGCTGTCCCAATGTCTAAGGCTGGAGTTGCATCTTGAGCCAGTAGGCTGACGGCTGTTCCGTGGCTGAACCCCAAAACCATGGCTGGAATGTACTGTATGCAGGCGTACAATAGCTGTTCCTTGTAGGCTTTTTCCTCGTATAAGTCTATGACGTTGTAGAATCGGCTTTTAAGGTATGTGATAAGCTCTGGAGTAACCTGAGTGTTAAGGATTCTTGTAGGCTCGTCGAAGGTTGTCCTTATGAGCACTACGTCGTTAGCGCCCAAGCCTTTCAACAGCCCCTCTTACAACAGCTTCAATAATCTTCTTTCCAACTTCTGTTTCGTTTCTAACGTGGAAGGCTATTTCTTCTGGACTGTAAATTTTGCCAGCTAACCCAATCTTTACTTTTTTCTGTAAGGCGTGCTGGGCTATCGCCTCTTTTAGCTCATCTGGATAGGGCACTAGGCTTCACCTCTAGCGGCTAGTATGACGTTCTTGCGGATTTCCGGCACAATCCACTTCCAAATGACGGCTAACGCTCCAACGCCAAGTATGGTGTAGACGACGGTTTCGAATATGTTGTCCGCCATTACACGAACACCCCCATAAACATACTCATCATACTCATTAATAAATTCATAACCATCATCATGAACATAAGCTGACCAAAAACACTCATAATTCCGCTAACGTCGGTTAATTCAGTTTCAGGCTCTTTATACGCAGATGTTTCAGTTAATGTGCCAGTAACATCAATATCCATATAGGCTGAAACGGTTGCGCTCCACCCAAAATAACCCCAAGCGTTATGTACCTCGATTGTAATCTTGTTAGACTTCTCCCCGTCCTCGGTTCGTCTTGGAACAAAGTACTGGGTAGCGTCGCAAATGTGCGTATCGCCAATTCCACCATAATTTAAAACTTCATACACACATTGACCGTTTAAATAAATCCTTAAACAGGTCAGAAAACCCCATTTTTGCAGGTATATCGTGACTTTATTAACGTATCCATTCACAATAAAGGATTTATAAGTGCTTTTCTTGTCCATTGGACCGCAAAAAGGATACTGCTCGAACTTTGCTTTGTCACATATCCAACTTCTATAGATTGGCACACCTACCCTTTCTCCTCTTTTTCTTCGCGTTTAGGCATCATCGGTTTGAAAAGTCCCGTGAAGAAGTTCATTATGAAGCTAATAAAGAGCAAGACAACAACTAAACCGATTATGCTCCCTATCGCCGACGCTCCTTCTGGACCAAAAGCTGAAACGAGCAGGTAAATGTTGTAAATTAACGAAGAAATAGCCCAAGCTGCAAGGGCGATGGCAATCCACTTAGCAACATCCTTTACTATTGGCGCCCACCATGGCACCTGTAAAGTTGACGTCTGAGGCGGAGACAGATAAGCTTGCACTAAAACACTACTTCCATATTGTACATAATTGACCTTCAAGTATGGATTTTTCGATTCAAGCTCCTGCTTCACGTAAAGAAGAAAAGCTCTTTCTTGCCCCTTTGGAACCTCTCCGCTTATGCTATGCTCAAACTCGTAAGTTTGACCGGGACTCATTAACTCGTCTTCGGAAATTTTGCGTCTGAAACCGTATGAGCGTATTCCTATGCTCCAGACCATATTCTAGCCCTCGACAATTTAAAACTTCCAAAAGAAAAGGGGGAAATAGAGGGGGGAAGCCTAAAAATGTGGTGTTTACTCGCCGCCTACTCCTTTGAACTCTTTGATTAGGCTTGTAATCAGCGAAACAACCATGATTATCATTACGAGCGGTATCAGCATGTTGATGATGGGCGTTATGTCAAAGGTTGGGGTTGCCGCCATAGCTATGTAGCCCCCTTGAACTCCTTAATGAGGCTTGTAATCAGCGATATGACCATGATTATCATTACGAGCGGTATCAGCATGTTGATGAGGGGGGTTATGTCAAATGTCGGCGCTGTCATGGTAGGTCACTCCTTGAAGGCTTTGATGAGGCTTGTTATCAGTGAAATCATCATTATAATCATCACTAGCGGAATCAGCATGTTAATTATTGGAGTTATGTCAAAGGTTGGGGTTGCAGCCATGTCAATCTACCTCCTCTAGGCTGGGGCAGCGATTGTTGGTGGTGCAGCAACTGCAACCACTTGTGATAGCTTCCAGCGTCTGTACTCTTCTGCAGCTCTCTTGACTATGGCACCGACCCTGCGGGAGCGGGCGTACGGGTCGGCGAGGGTTAGTATGCTTGGTATCTGTGGATATAGCCTTGCAGCGAAGTATCTGCCGAACCATGCTTCATATTTGTCTCTGCCGGCACTTGTCCTTGAGCGCCATTTTTCAGCGGCTAGGTCAACGCCTTGAACGAAGTTTGTAGCGGCGGTTCCAGCGTCTGGATACTTTCCTCTTCTAGCCATTTTCTTTCGCCTCACGATGGTTTTGGCTTTACGTGAAATATATTTGTTATCGTTTATGAAACATAAACCTTATAAAGCGTGTATTACGATTTGTTTATGGGCAAAGGTTTGTCCGAATTTAAAGCTGTTGCTGTTAAACCGGAAATTTACAAGCTAATTGAATTGTTGTCTAAGGCGGAAGACCGCAGCCTAGCAAATACGGTTGCGCAAGCAGTTAAATTTTACGCCCAGAAAAAAAAGAGGAACGTTTGGTTAGCGTGGCTGGAAGAAACCTATAAAGCTCACAGTATTGCCACAGTTAACGCAACGCCATAAACCTCGCGAAATCATTTTCATAGCTAAAGCGCCGCATTTTGGGCATACAAGTATCGCTTCTGGTGGCAGCTTTGCAGGCGTAACCTCCTCCATTGGCAGCACTACGGTTATTCTCCGCTCTTTAACTTCGCCTTTAGCTGTCACTTCAGGTCTTTTGACTACCGCAACAAGCTTCTTATATTCTGCTGGTTTACCGAGAAATTTTCCTGAAACGAAAGCGTATAGGTCTTGGATGTATCTGTGCCACTTCTCTATTAGCCGTCTTGCTGCCAACCTGACAAATACTTTTGCTTCATCTTCTGTTGGAGGCTGTTCTTTCCACGTTTTGCCGGTTTGTTCAAGGTATATTTCTTCAGCTAGTTTTGCAAGGGTTTTCTCTATTGGCTGGCTTATCTCTTCCGGAGTTATTTCCTCTTCATAGCTCACTCGTAGAACCCCTTAACCACGTAGTCTCCGTAAGGACACCGCCAAAGGTTTTCGCCGACCTTTCTAAGCTCAACGCCATGTTTTGGACATTTTGGCTTTGTAACTTCTATTGGCGGCGCTGTTTTCTCTAGTAATCCAATTAGCGGTTTAAGGGTTTCCTGCCACCGTTTAAGTATTGAAACCATAGCTTTATCTTGGTATTCTTGAGGAATTTCTTCCGGAGGCTCCTCGCCAGTTTCTTCTCTGTAAATTCTTGCAGCCTCATCATAGATTAAGGTGGAAACGTCCTTTTCAACCTCGTTTAAATATATTGGGTTGCTCCGCTCCTCTTTTGGTTTGTTAAGTCCATAAATTGACTGAAGCCTCTTCAGTTTTTCACGCATCTCTGGAGAGAGTTCTCTCAAGTTTGGGCTTCAGCCTCTTCCTCTTCTTTTTTTGCTTCACTTTTCTTGTTTGGAACCTTGATTACTATTGGTTCTGAATTTTCTGCTGTTGGCTCAACTTCGGTTACCGTTACAGGGATTGAGGCTTTAGCTATCTCCGGAGGCTTCAGTCCGGGGAAATATTTTGTTAAAACATCTGTGAGGCTTTTCTGGAAGAGTTCAAGCGACCAGTCTAGGAATGGCTCAAACATTTTGAAGAACTTTTCACGTAGCTTCTGGGCTTCGTCAGGCGGCAGTCCTTTCTTTTCCATGAGTATGGCTTTTTCTTCTATAAAGCTGGTCTCTGCCGTCGGCGGGGACATCATTTTGACAAGTTCTCGGAAGCTTAGGCTTTCTTCGCTGAAGTACATCCTCATCATTTCGAACAGGTTGGTTAATGCCAACCTCTGAACCTCAGCTAAGAACTGGAGTGCCTCGTAGAGTTCTGCAACAGACATCTCCTTTTGGATGGCTTTTCTTTCAACCAAGTAGTGGCTAATGGCTTCCTCTAACAGTTTGGCTTTGGGGATGCCAAGCTGCTGGGCTTCAGCTTCAAGCATTTGGAATATTGGCTTGTTGGCGCGTTTTACGTAGGCTAGCATTCTAACTTCGTCTGTAAGTTCAGGAGGTTGGCGCCTCTTTTTTCTGGGCAAGGTCGGCTGAATCTCTTCGCCTTCAGACAACTATCTTCCTCCTCCCCACGTTCCGCTGTACGTTTTCTGGAAACCTTGAGCAAAAGCTCGCGCCAGCGCTTCATCTTCAAAGTCGTAGTGCCAAGTAATTATGACTTTTCCAGTTCCTTTAACAATCTTGACATCTATGCTTTTAAGGTATCTTGAGAGAAGTTGCATACCCATCTCGTACTGTTCTTTAGACATTATAGGCTGGGATGAGTTAACCTCTGACATTTTTTTCACCATTTTCTAGAACGTTAATTTAATAGATAAGGTTTTCTAAAGTAGAGTTAAAAACTCCTTATACGTGTCCATATAGCGGTATCTTAGGCTGTTCTCATAGTTTTTTTCACCCTTCTCTTTTGTAATCTCTGGGTTTTCAAGCGCGTAAAGAACTGTTTCAGCGAAATCGTTGATGTCCCAAATGTGCTTCTTGTAAACCATAATTGGATGCTCACTCTTATATTCAATATGCTTATACGGAATCAGGTAGGCACAATCTTTGTTTACAATCTCGTTTGTAGGTGGGGCGTCAACGCCAACAAAAGTCTTATGGCAAGCGCCTGACTCCAAAGTAATTAATCCGAACCCCTCACAAAAGCTGGGGTGGAGTATAAGGTCTGCCGAGTTTAGCCATAGGGCTATGTCGTGTCTTGTTTGATGTCCGAAACTTCCAACTTGACATACCCAGTGGCGGAGCTTGTACTTTTCGATTATGTAGTTTAGTGGTGGCTGTCCAAGAACTGAATTTGTAAAGAACTTGCTGTCAGTTGACATTAGAAGAACCCAGTCTTGCCTCTTCTCTTTAAGTATGGCTAAAGCTTCAAGCATTTGCGGAACGCCTTTTCTAGGGTCTGCGTTCCCAAGATATAGGAGTATCTTGTGCCCTTTCCAGTATTCTCTGAAGGCTTCAACTTCTTTCGGGTCAACTATGAACTCGCTGTGGTCTATCCCGTGGGGTATGATTGCAACTGGCTGAACACCTATCCGCGTCATTTCGTCACATACAAACTTTGACGGGACAACAAGCCGGTTCCTGAAAGCTACCTTTTCTTTCTCTGTAAGTTTAGGTTCTCCCTCCACGACACCGTAAAAGTATGCCTTTTTAGCGTAGTATGGCTGGCTGTAAACGTTAAAGTACGGCACTATCTGTGGGCATACAGTCATTGTTCCAATCATCAGGTCCCATTGAACAAAGCCTTTAAAAAGGTCTAGTCTAGGCAGTTGGAAAGATTCAAAGTCAAAATCTAGAGTTTTATAACCGTAGCTACTTAGACATTTGGCTATTAATCTGTTGACTTCGCTGAAGCTTACCGCCCTATGAACTGTGAACAGCGCTACTTCCATTTGAACTCTTTAACTACTGTGGTGAGCAGGCTCATAAGCATTAGCACTACCATAATAGTGAAGGTCAAAGTCAAGGCTGCTGATGTTGTTTGTTCAAGAATCTGTTGGCTTTCAGTTACAAGCTCAAGGGTTACAAGGGTTGGGCTTTCATGTTTCAAGGTGAAGCACACCTTGTTGTCAGTTTTATTGTATGGAACTGGGACTCCCTTAGCATACAAAGTTCTAAGAACCCACGTTGACGGCAACACGAAGCATATTTTCTCCTCTTTAAGGTCGCTGTCTATTTCAACATCCATTCTTGGATGATATTTGCGAACATAGTCTTCAGCCTGTTTTGCACACCCCTCTGGGTCGTGGGTCCACCTTCCAAACCATCGGAAGCATCCGTGGAAGTCAAAGTCTATCTCGGCTATGTTCCGCTTCGTTACGGACAGCTTAGGCGGGTTCATGTTTTCAAGGCAGACTTTGAAGTACATATCCTCGTCTAAGTTTCCCTTTACAAAGGAAAGCCAGACTGGTAGCGGGTCTCCTTCATGCCACTCCCAGCAAATTGGCAGATTCGGGAAGCCTTCTGGCGGTTTCCACGGCGGAGGCTGCCAGTATAATGGAATTACGAATGGACTTGACATTTCTAATCACCTTTTTTAGCTGCAAACTCGCGCATCATACTCGTCATAAGGCTCATCACCATCATCAGCATCATCATGGACATCATTAACGGCAACATCTTGTTCATAAGGTCTTCCAACGTTTTAGACCACCCCTCAGCTCCCCCAGTTGGAACAGCCGCAGCCAAAATCTCAATTGTCTTGTCTTGATGTGTATCTTCCGTCGGTGTATATGTATTGTCGGTAACGCCGTCATAGTATGTTATGGCTCTAAAGTTGTATTTTCCAGCGTCGCTCAGCTTCATCCAGCACCCAGCGTTAATTGTCGTGCCAACAGACGGGTTTTGCCCGTCTATCAAAATTACACCCTCGTTTTGGGAGAGTTGAAAGTCTTTTCCGTTCACTGTCATGGTTATTTGAGATGCTGGACCGCTCAAGTATACTATTGCAATAGACGCCACATGACCGGTGGGAAGCGGGGCTACAACTGTTCCGACAACTTTGAACACTATAAGCTCGTTAGGATTAGCCTTTTCTGGCAGGTCAAAAGTAGTCAGATTCACGTATCGAGCAAGCATCGGCGGTGTGGGAGAAGGTGGCGGTGTAAACTTTCTAATCGTCCCCGGAATAAACTCTAGTTGAGCCAATTTTTCACCATCTGAATTTTATACATCGCATTAAATATATTTTTTAGTTTATGAAACATAATTTATGTTTCATAAACGTTTCACCGTTTTATTTTCGCAGCCTTTTCTATTGCCTTTTCTATTTCAGATTTTTTAGCTGGTTTCGGCGGTTTCTTTGGCGGCGGCTTTTCTTTTGGAGGTTTAGCTATTGGTTTCTTAACTTTTGCAATTAATGATATTAAGGCTGTAACGATTGTTAGAGGCAGAATTTGAGTGATGAAGTTGAAGAGCTTGTTCAACGATTCCATGAAAAGGTTGCGTACTTCAGCGGAGTCTTCGCCTAAGCCGAAGTCTTCTCCAGTCACCATCGCAAATATTTTAGAAGCATCCTCTCCTAGTCCACTGTCGGAACCTACAATGCATATGCCTGCTGATGCTGAATCAACTCCCTCGCCGCTGTCAACTGCAAGTATTGAAGCTGTTGTGAAGGCTGCATCTTCGCCTAACCCTGAATCCAAGGCTTCGATGGATAGGGCAGCACCCGCATAGGCTGTGTCCTCACCTAACCCTTCATCTTCGACGAGGACTGTAAAGTCAACTGTTAGTTTGGCTGCGTTCGCCGCGCTGCCGTCGTAGCTGTACCAACTGCGGTAATTAGCTCCACCGGATATAAATATGACTAGGGCGTTTCCCGGCTGCCAACCCGCTCTGTTCACTATTTCCTGAATGATGTTGGAAATGTTAGGCGAATTATATGCAGTGCCTGCAGTTGTGTTAGGCATTGTCCAGTTTGTAGATGCAGTCGTTCTTGGTCTGTTTGCAAAATCTGAGTATGTTGAGAAGGTGGATGGGTTGTCGGACGCCTCACCTTTAATAATTGCGATGCACGCCGCTGTCAATGTGGCTGAGGCTACTAGGGTGAGGTAGGCGCTGTTTATTTTTGCTCCTCTAGGTATGTGAACCCCCGTGAACCTTAAACCCAACTCAGTATTTATTCCAAGACTTGAAATATACCCGTTCGTTATACTACCGCCGGTTAGGTCTATGGTTGCATTATCATGGTCTACGGTGCAGTCGTCGGTTGAGGCTGAAACTTGAAATGTTGGGTCTAAATGTAATTCAAGCCGTTTCTTTTTAGGGTTGTCACTATCCCTATAAAGTTTACCGTTTGGAAAATTTTTCTCTAAAACCCACAATTAGGTCAGCCTTATGCGGCAAGTTGCAACCCAAGTTTGACCGCTGGCTTTGGTGCCGAAGCTTTGGACAATCCTGTTAAGGTTTTGACCGGTGTCGTCGGCTGCGTTTACCACAGTCATTTCGTTCCATTCAAAGTTAGCCTCTGTGCCTTCGAAAGTTGCAGTAAAAGAAATCCTGTAAGTTGAAGGTGAAACTCCCGTGTCCTCCTCTATTGCCGGAGCAGAATCTACCAGTTTCCAGTATTTGTTTGTGCCTTGCAATCCGGTTTGGTCACGGCTTGCCGAGGCTGTTCCGTCTCCAACACCTATGCGAGCGTTTGAAGCGTCAAACGGATTGACGCCTGAAACACCGGCTACGAGCTGCCATATGGCTTGTATTCCTTCTCGCAACAGTATGTTTTTTTCTGCTTTTATAACCTCGAAAGGTTTAACGCCTTTCCGCCTTATCTCCTCAACGTTTTTGAAGTCTCCGTGGTATTTTTCGACAATCCATTCAGCCTTTGCAGCTCCGGCTTCAACCTTTTCAATTTTTTTAGGCATAACATCACCGTTTATTAGATTTCAGTAATCGTATTTAACGTTATCGTTTAAGCCACTTCACATAATCATATGTAGCTAAAAAGAAGCTTATGGTTAAAAGGAGAATTCCATACCAGAATCCATGGGGTGGAAACCTTAATGGGTCTGAACACTCTGCAAAGTAGTCATGGACAGCTAATCCCCAACCACACCAAAAAGCGAGGAAAGCTAAAGCGTGTCTCCTGCTTATTTTCCATCCAAGTTTGTGTCCAAATATTTTTAGAGCAACTTTTCTGAAGATACACTTTGTTTCTGTTGGCGGGTTGTTCGGCGTGTAACACCTTAACGCATCCGCATCTTGCTTCAGCAATATTGAAGCCATGTATTTTCCGGCTTCAACAAGCTTTTGGCAGAGTTGTTCAGCTAATTCTTTGACAAGTTTTAAGCATT
>Ga0080004_1074480_pt1 | contig 28532 bp, 32 predicted proteins | sample WasSprMetagenome_FD_69207 | JGI IMG/M metagenome (GOLD analysis project Ga0080004, IMG submission 69207) | Sulfidic aquatic microbial communities from Washburn Spring, Yellowstone National Park, USA - WS (SPADES assembly) (version 2) | ecosystem: Environmental > Aquatic > Thermal springs > Hot... | reverse complement strand
CACCCCTGCTTCACTAACACTAACTTCTTTTTCATATACCACATGAACTTCAATCCATTCCATATCATACACTATCTTTACCTCTTTCACCTTATAATCAAACCCTTCTGGCAACAATACTCTCAAAGGCTTCTCATCTCTTCTTAACTTCAACCATAACTTTCTACCTTCAACCATGAAGGGAACTGCCACAGCGAATCTTACCAAATTTCTCAACTTCCTCGGTTTCGGTAATCCTGGTCTACCCCTAAACCTTTCAGGATTTCTCTTATATTCTTGCAAAGCTTTTGCCCAAGATTTCAAATTATTCACCTCTTGATTTACAATCCAAGCACATGTCGATGCATTACCTACCTTCTCTTTTTGCTCTTTTAACTTCCCAATCCAACCTTTCAATTCCTCATCATCTTCAATAATTCCCTTCACTTCTTCTAACTCCTTCCTCTGCCATCCAGACTTATCAGACCGTATTCTATCAGCTACTAACGAGTACAACAAACTCGGATTGAAAAGCCTGAAAATATCATATGTCTTCTTGTCCCATTCAAGAATAAATATCCTTAACAAATTCTGGAACTGAGCTACATCATAGATAAAACTTCTCACCTTAGCCTTACACTTCGAACTCAACCTAATTGACAAACTCCTCTTCACTATCATTTACTCCTCACCTCTACACCAAATAATTCTCTACTTCGTAATTCAACCATACACCTTCAATTCTTTTCTCTCACCTTCACCTACTGCACTCCCCTTTTTCAAAATATAAAAAAACTACACCAAAAACCTATCCTCGTAATTCAACCACACACTTTCAATTCCTTTCTCTCCCACCTTTACCCACCTGGTCTATTGCAAAGGTGACTTTACTTCTCCTACTACTCTCCTTCTTTCTATATCTTCCTGAATCAACTGCTCCAGCGTCAATCTACTTCACTCCTATGTACTTATGCACCTGCACACTTAACACAAACCTCTCTGGATATCTCCTTACTATTTCCAACACTGTTCTCAAATTCCTTTGATAACTAACATCCCATACCGGTTGCAACCCAGCCATCCCAGAAACTTCCTCATACAACCACCTCTCCCAATACTCCTTTCCATCTCCTACTAAAAACTTAAAATTCACTTTACTTAGATCCACTCCCAACTCCACTGGCCACACTTTTGGCGAACAGGAAATAAACACCCTCTTTCCTAAATAATCCTCCTCTAACTTAGGAAAAGGCAAAGTCCCATTTGTCTCCACCACAACATTCTTCCCTATTCTCACCAGCTTATCCAATAACTCACTATCTACCTGCAACAACGGCTCTCCTCCAGTCAAACATACCCATACTGCTCCACTTTTTCCCACTACATCAATTAGCTTCTCTTCCGTCCACACTTCATTTACACTCTTATCCTGATCACAGAAATAGCAATTCTGATTACACCCCGCAAACCTGATAAACAACATCCATACCCCCGGAAAAGGGTACTCCCCATAAACACTCTCAAACCACTCATTCAACTTGTAAATCATACCAACCACCTTCCCACTTTATAATTTAACCAAACACTCTCAATCCTCTTCCTTTCCAACTACACGTGCACGCATAAAGATACTTCCTTGTCTAATCTTATCCAACACCCTCCCAACCTCCACCTCTCTTACCCCACTTCTTAAAGAAATCCTCCCACCCCTTCACCCTATAATCATCCCATTTCCTGTCATACCACCACTCCTCTATCTTCTCCTCAAACACCTCAGGCTGGCTCATCAACTCATACTGACCTTGCTTCCACTCCTTACACGCCATATACACTGTACCAGCAACAGCGTCTGCTACATCCTTGCTACCACCAGCTGGATGATCTACCTTCTTACCGTCCCACTCCAATGCAAACAACTCCTTTCTATACACTACATTTTCCACATGCTTTATTCTCCTCTCTAAATACAAAGTCACCAAATTTCTATACGCCTCATCTGTCTTATCAACAGATAACCTTTCAACCTGGAAACCTCTTCTCTGCAAAAGCTGTATCATATCAACCGACTGGAAACTATCAAAAGTTACCTTCACAACATTCACTCCACTATCTTTTAGCCACACCAAAAACTCTCTTATTTTCCATAACGGCACCTCATCATCTACATATCTCCTATTCGGCTCAATACCTACCATCCACTCTACCTCCACAATAGGCAAATCCCCTAAATCCGTCTTCTTTATACCAATCACCTTTGCACATGCCATCCCAGTCCTATCACCCTTTATACCTAAGTCAACGTGAATATACCGAGGCACATCCCTGTCAACCACCAAATCCAACCTAAACATATCTTGAAGCCTTACCTCATCCTTGCTACTCAACTGCACTACATCATCCTTAAACAACTTCGGCTTCTGCACCAATGCTTCATCATATGCCAACATTGACCTAAACAACTTGTTCTCCCCTCCCATACTCACACCTAATACATCCCTTAATGCCCTGTAAATATCTTCCTCAAACGCCCTTCTAAAATCAATTGGAACCTCCTTAAAATACGCTCTATACTCAACCGGTATTACATGCTTCACTGAATACTTGACAGGAAATTTCCTCACCTCCTCCAATACATCCTTACTCACCTTAAACCACCCAAGCACTTCCACCAAATCATCAACCGTATCTATTATCCTCGGTCTAGTAAACTCCGTTCCTACAAACACTACAAAACTATCACTACTGTAATGATGCCTCTTTAGCTCATACCCCACCACCGACACTACCAACACATCACTTGCACCACTTACCTTCCTTATTCTCTCTTCTACAAAACTACTTAACTCCTCTGCTGAACTCACAAGCACAGATAAACCTCTGTCTTTACCATCCACCACAAACCTACTCTTCCTCCTCTCAATTATCGCCGTATACAATGTCCTCGCCTTCTCAAGTGGATCCTTAGCTCTCAGAAAATTCGCCTCATCAAGCACTGCACCTAATAATGCCAATCCAAGCTGATGGGTAAACTCACTGCCAGTATAAACCGACATCCTCGGAAACCTTATCTCAGAATTCACCTCCCTGTCCCTGGGATACTCATTCCTGAAGTACGGTGTCGCATCTAACATATCCCTCAACATGGCAAACCCTGTCCAAGCTGCCTGCTTCAATGTCACAGTAAAATACATGAAAGCCATCCTCGTTCCAACTAATAACTTGAATAATGCTTCTGGATTTTTGTAACAACTCAACTCATACAACTTCCTCATCAGTAACGCATTAGCAAACGTTGTCTTTCCACCACCAATACTACCTATCACTATAACCTCATTTACACCTCTCCTAAACACCTCAACTATCTTCTCCTTCCAAAAATCATACATCCTACATACAGGACCCGCATAATAACTACTTTCAACCCACTCCTCAATCGGAACAATTTCCCTTACTTGAACAGGCTCATAACTACTAGTACCAGCTAAATTATCAAGCATCCGCTCTATCTCACCCAACACATAATCCTTATGCACCTTCTCCCCTCTCCTTCAACCCTTTTATAAACTCTAACACTTCCTTTCTTTCCTCTTCACTCAGCTCCATAATGTAATACGCCAATGCTTTCACTGCTTCATCAACACTATCTAACTGAGACACTTCCTTCTCCAACTTTGCCAACTTCTCCATAAGTGATAAAAAGTCTGAAGCCCTCTTCTGCATATCCTCTAACAACTTACCATACCCATACAGCGATAAATTCCCTTGCTTTAGACTCTCTTCACACTTTCTATACCACTCCTCATATACTCTATCACACAAAACCATAAGATCACTTAGCTTCTCTCTTAACCTCCTCAACAAAACCCTCTCTATCATCCCTGGCCTCCTCATATAAACCCAACCACCCTAACGGAAACCACCTCTTATCAAATAAATCCAACTCAATCCTTCCCTTCGATAATACCTCTTTTGCAAATTTCCCCGCTGCACTATTTACAAACCTTTTACTCATCACACCCTGCACATCCTTCACTACTTTCAAAAATCTCCCTAAATCAGGGAACTTCACCTCAAGCCCTGCAAACATATAAAAGAAAAACCACAAATCTTTACCATATTTCTCAAAGAGGAAAAGAAGGATCCGAAGATCAACCCGAAATCTCCTCGATACCCACAACAACAACACTGCATCTTGATCTAAATCTTCTATAACAAGTTTACCATCCTGAGTTTCGTACCAGCGCACTAGCCTTCTCTCCCAACATCACCCTATTCATATGCCACATTACCATCCTTCTATAAACTGAATCTTCCCCCTCTAATATACTACGCAACACCTCCGAACGTAACCCATCCATTATTCTGCTACTTACTTCTTCCATCAAAATCCTATCAACCACTTCATCAGAATCCATACAACCATATAACCCTACCTCCTCTGAAGCGGTTAAAACACAATCATGCAAAGCATCATCATATCTCTCTTCAGATACAGCTTTCCAATACTTGATCTGCGATACCCTATCCCTTATCAGGGAATAAATAAAAGACAACAAATTACCTTTCTCCTTGTTCCAAAACTTCAACTTTTCATATACCGATAAAAAAGCATTCTGGAAGGCTTCTTCATCCCAATACAGTCCATGCCTCAACATCACAAAAATGATAAAAGCTTGTAACACAAAATAAAACTGCTCGCTTTCTATCCCATATTCATTCCATACTCTCAGTACATACTGTTCCTTTTCACTTGCACTCAACCTTTTAAATGAATCTAAAAAAGAATGAACATCTTCTACCTTGCCAAAGATACTACACTTCTGCAGCAAAAACTTTTCTACACACATACTTCTTCTTAATTGTATCCAACCATCTTTATCTTCAAGATCATCCATAAACTGCTTCTGAGCTTCTTCTAACCGATCTAAAAAGTTTCGTCATCATCCTTTACTGGAAATTTTCCGCCGGGCAACTTCAATTTAGGAATCAGATCAAGTAAACCAGGAAATCGACTAAGATAACATCCAACTTTGTCACAATTTTTCACAAAAACCTGCCCGCCTGTTAATTTTAAAATTTTATCAATCTTTTTCAACTACTCCAATTTTCTGAAAACACTCACTATTTTTTCTTTAATCTCTCTATCGCTTCTCCAGGCTCAATATACCTTACAAAAGGATCGCTAGCAGCACGAGTAGCGCCGGGAAGTGGCCTTATACGTTTCTGCTGATACAATTCCCTAAAAACTGTAACTGCTTCTTCGAAATCAGCTTCAAAAGTTACACTAAATCTCTCGACATTTTTAAAAGTAAACGTAACAATAGCTTTCTTCTCATGAACTGATATATTCATATGCACAGTATATGTCGGGTAACTTACACGTAAATAAATATTCCCTTTGTTTTCATCATACCAGAACCTACTATCATACCAAACTACCCTTCCACCTAAGAAATGTTGAAAAGGATCATTTTCTACTATTTCTAACGCCGACTTTGGATACAACACATAGTCACAGTCCTCATGTCCATCAGGAAGCTTCAACACTCCTCCCCCATCCGGAGTCCCTACCCCAACAAGAACATACAACGCATGATCACACTCAAAAAGCCACAGAAGGCCGTACCTTCTTCTCTCTTGAGGAGTCAGAAGAACATCGTAATGAAATTTACTAGCTTTAGAAACAGGTAACTTAGCAAACTCATCCGGTTTCAACTCCAAAACTGCCCTTTCCTCTACATTCTTCAACCCTTCTTCCCTTATTACTTCCCTCATCATCCACCTCCTTATTCTTATTTACATATCAAATATAAAGAAACACATCCTTTCCGCCTCTTTCTTGCCCTTATATACCCTTATCTGCCAACCATGTTGGCGCAACGACATATCTTCCGCAATAACTGAGCATCAAAGTCCTGGATTCTCTCGAAATACCTCACTTTCACTCCGAGTTTTTTACTCCATAGCTTCATCACCCCCAACAAATCCCATAAATCTCTTGAAAGCCCATCATATGGACTCACACCTCTTATTACCTCACCTTTCGAATTTATAAAAACCAAAAAACCAGGAGACAATACACAAATAATCTCCTTCACATCATTTTCCTTACAGAACCTTTTCCATCTCAGTTCTTTTAACTTAGCAGAAACTAAAGACTTTAAAACCAACAAAGCTAAAACTAACAATGGAAAAAGAACAATTGACGTAACTACTAATGCTTCCATCAACAACTTTCTCTGCATCTATATCTCCTCCTATTTATATCATATCCCTCTTACTATTCAACTCTTAAACAGCTAATACCATCCCTCTTCTCCACTAGCCACACCTCATCCCAATCTACCATCTTCTTTACATCCTCATGATGAGTAATCACTATAACAGTCTTATCACCACCCTGGAACCACCTTAACAACTCAACTAATCTCTCCCTCCATATCCTATCGAAAGGAGCAAATACCTCATCTAAAATGAGTAAATTTGTCCCTTTACCTTGATAACTTAAAAACTCAGACAACCCTAACATGACAACAAGCATTATCGCATACCTCTCACTACCACTCCACCAATTCAACCTGCTCATACTCTTAAACCCGTCACTCACCTCTACCTCCAATTGTCCTCTATTTCCTATTTTGAAACTCACATCAATCCCCAAAAGCTCTCCATACTTCCTCATCAACTCATTGAACATTACCAACGCCCTCTCCAATACGTAAGCTACAACACCATCATCACCTAAACCCCTTTCCCACTTCCTTGCTGTCTCAAGCTCCCATTGAAGCTCCTCTATCATTGAGAAATCTATCTGTTCCAACATCTGCTTCTGTTTCTTTTGTTCCTCTGCCTTTGCCTTCAACTCTATCGCCTTTCGGTACTCATCTACATCGCCAACTCTTCTCCTTACTTCTATCATCTCTGTCAACAACCTTTCCCTATCTACTCCCCTTCCTTTGATGTATATTTCTTCAAGCCCTTTTAACTGAGTCTCTGCCTTCTTTAAAGTCTCAGAAAGAGTTACAAACTCTTTACTTGCTTCCTCTAACATCTTATCCGTATCAACCTCAGAACCACAAACCCAGCACCTACCATCCCTCAAATACTTCATTCTCTCCTTTATACTCGCAACTTTTCCTGCACACTCATCTCTTACCCTCCTCAATTCCAATACCAATCCCTCAACTCTCTTTGCATCCCTGAACTTTTTCAACTGCTCAAGAACACTGCTTCTTTTCTTCCTATATTCTTCCAAAGACACAGGGATTACACCTTTCCATTTTTCCAATACCTCTAATGCACTCTTCAGTTCCTCCTCCTTTATCTCTAACTCTTTCAATTTCTCTAACAATTCCAACATATCCCTTTTTATCCTCAGCTCAGCCTCTACCTCCTTTCTTCTCTCTTTTACCTTTTCTCTCATCTTCTGAAATACATCGAGTCCTAACCACTTAACAAAAAGCTCCTTTCTCTCAGCATCAGGCTTAACAAGGAAACTATCCATCATTCCTTGCTGAAACCAACTTGACAACGTAAACTCTTCATAACTCATCCCAACAAGCTCTCTTACCCTCTTCCTCATCATGTCCCAATTATACGCCTCAACCTTACCATTTACCCTTGCTACCCACCTCTTATCCACTCCCCTCACATACTCCACTTCGACCCTACCCAACCCTTCCCTCTCAAACACAACTGAAGCCTGACCACTCTTCTTTACCCTATTCACTATATCATCCTTCACTTGCCCTCTACTGTTCTCTTCCCACAACACCGTAGCCAATGTATCCCATAACGCAGACTTCCCAGCCATATTACTACATCCACCTCTATCCAAATTCCTTCCTTCCAACAAAACAAGGCCTGGCTTAAACTGAATAGCTGCCTCCCCATAACTAAAGAAATTTTCAACAGCCAAACTCTCAAACCTCACCACCTTATTCCTCCCGTAAAAACGATTTAATTCTCTCCGCTCCAAAACTCCTCCCAAGCTCTTTGCTTATCTCTATCAGCTGCCCAAGCTCCTCCTCATAATACCTACCAAGATGCATTCTCACCATCCTTTTAACTTTTTCATGATCAACCCTAGTCAACAGCAAAACAATGTCCTCTATGTCCTTATCTCTGCCACTGCGTAACTTCATCAGTATCAGATACTCGGGTCTCACTATCCGAAAACCATCCACCTTCTGAGCCTTTATTATCGCTTCCTCTTCCCAGCTCTTCTCAGCCGTAAGTAAATCCACCTTCAGGAGTCCACATTGAACAGCAACTGTCGCTATATCCACTCCTCCATAACCTCCAATACTACAACCCATCTTTCTAAACCTGTCCTTCACTTCCTCCAAATCGTCAGGAAAAATCAATAAATCAAGCTCCCGAAATGTCGGCTTTCTTCCAGTTACCCAATACGATACTGCTACACCACCACAAATCGCATAATCAATATCCTCAATGTTTGATAAAACATTGATAACATCCTCAGTCTTTGCTTCCATCAAACTAACTACTCTCTTAAACCGCTCATTCAACTTCACCATCTTTACCCTCCCTATTTAGTCCTAAATATAAAATTATTATATCGGATTGTTACGCAATCTAGGCATCTTGGTCCTGTTGGTCCTGCCCTTTATCGATTTTGGTTAAAGTATACCCTGGCTCAAGAAGCCAGGGTGCTACTGGTTCGCTCTCTTTCACTTCAAGAATTTGATACGGCTCAACTAACTCGATAAAGCGAACACGAGGGAGCTCTTTGGTGACTTTGTAATATCCAGACTGGGAGGTTGAGGAAATACAATACTTACCGAATAGCTTAGAAATATACCCACCTTTTTGGGAAGAAACAAAATCATCATTCATAATCGCTAACGCGGGGTAATAGGGCCGGGGCATAGGAAATAATTCACTGAGGAATTTCCCGTACTGAACAGCAGTACCTATCCGCGCAGCACGCCGTTCCGCCTGGCCGGATAAATGATGGATTATCATCCAGTCGTGCCACAAAAATTCAGTATCCTCTCTTATTGAAGGGGTATGATACTGAAAAATAACTTGGTCAAAGACAATAATGTCGTATGGACAAAGCAAAACTTCAGCCCAGGCAGTACCCATAACATACAAGGCATAACGTACTAAGGCAGGGCCAATATAATAGACTTCTTCCACAAGTTTCGCAGGATACGGGACGTCGGTTCGGCCGTATTCTTGGAAACTTTCCCAGTAGGGGCTGTATAACTTAATCAAAATCCAGTTCTCGGTTTTATCGCAGAGTCGGCCAAACAGCTTTTCGGCTATCTGGGCGATAGTAGTTACTTCTTCTTTTCCCTTAGTAAGGGCAGCGTGTTTGTGGAAATCTTCACTCCACCAACGGAACCGCCGCCAGGTCTTATCTTTGAGATAGGCGGCGTCACGGCAGACCAAGTTCCAGAAGGGGACAGCGTTCGTAATCACCGTCTTTCCGTTCAGACCTCGCCACACGATTCGGGAGGCCTGGAAGGTTTCAAGAGGGGCCTCCCAGAAAGCGGCTTTGATTTTTTGGAATTCTGGACTGGAAACGAAGTGATATATTTGCTCCATTTTTACCTCCTCCTTATTTTTTTTATCCCATAATGGTTCGATTGCCCCCTCCCCTTTCGGGGAGGGGGGTAATTTTATATCGAGTGCAATTCATACTGAGCTGGTGACAAAACGATATAGCGGTCTTTGTGTTGAACAAGAATAGGAGCTGAGGAAGTGGGAGAGATTATAGAGTTATCATTCAGAAGAGTAGCGTTTTGGATGAATAAATCGTCACATCGGTAAGGAGGATAAGGAGGGGAGTAGGAGAAAATAATTTTGTTATCAGAGAAAAGAGGTTGGTAATGAGGCGGAATAAATAAGAAGTGTTCTAGACGATAATTGAAAAGGATATCAAAGGCTGCGTGGAGTTGAGTGGTGTTTACGATACGAGTGGAGATTCTGAGGGGAGGAGAAGAGGGAGTATCGTAAAGCAAGATGAGGGAGATATTGTTATTGACATTCTCGACGCAACAAACAGAAGAGGAAGAAGGAGAATATGCGATTATAAATTTTTTATCAGCAGAAGTTAAATAGAAATAATTGTTTATAAATGAGGGAGAAGTGTAGCGCTTTTTTGGGATTGAAACAGAAAGGGGGGAATTGTCGAGTTTAAAGATTGAGGTGAAGGAATTTGGTTTTTCTTCAATTACAGCAGAGGGAAGAGTGATAACTTTTTCTCTTTTGTAGACTCTCAAAAGCGGATATAGATGGTAAAACTCGGGAGCAAGCTCGATTTCAGATAGGGAGAATTGGTCAAAAACATGGTACTTACGGATAAGATTAGCTTGCAACGTTTTTACAATTACGACTAAGTCGGAGGGAGTGATTTGGAAATCTTTGAATTCTTCGTAGTCAAACATCTGATGGATTTTTGCTTGTAACTGGGCATCGTAGGGAATGACACAAGGCAGAGGAAAATATTTCGAGTAATTTTTGAAGGCGAAGTCTTTTACTCTTTTACAGATTTTTACAGAAGAAGTAGAGGGTTCGAAGTAATACAGAGGGGGGCAGCTTTGTACTTCTTGCCATGGTTCGAATAATAGATCGATGAAGGTTTGTTTTGGGGTTTTCCCCCAACCGTCGATGATCCAAAAACGGAAGGTATAACAAGAGATGGGAATCTTTACTTCGAGGAGGAACCAAAAACCATTCGGATGGTCGGGGGTACAGGTTCTGATATCAGAACATTTTGGACAATAGAAGGTTTTCAGTAAGGGTCTTATGGTAATTTGTTCGTTTTGAATTTTGGCTACTTTAATCTCCATGGCACACCTCCTCCTTTACTTTTTATACTCTAATCCCATAGTGGTTCGATTATAAAAGGTTCCCAGAGCTTTTACGGTCGCGAAGGTGGGAATTCAGGTTACATCCTGCCACTGCTTTCACAGTGCCACGTCTATCCCTCCTCCCCTAATAATATTATACTCCCCTTTCCTTACACCTATCCCTCAGCCATTCCAATTCCCTATCCCCAACTTTCAATACCCTCTTCGCATACTCCTCAAGTAACTGCCACAAATCCATCCTTGCTACATCATCTTCCCAACTCCTAAGCCTTTCTTCATCATATGTCATTACTCCTTCTGGAACATACTCCAACCCAAACACACCATGCCTCTTAGCTTCCTCCACCAATTCTCTCTTTTTTACCTGTACATAGCACTTCTGAACATCTAACCTGTCAAAATCTTCGGCTTTCTCAACTTGTACAAACTTTACACCATAACCATCTACCCAGATATGCTCTAAAGTCCTGAGATCAACAACTACCCCTCCAGTCTCGGAGGCATCAGCAAAACTTCTTTGGAAAGGAACCCCTGGATAAATTACCTTTCCGATCTCTTTCCTAAAGTGCAAATGTCCAGAAATTACCTTTCTTGCATACGAAAACTCATCCATCGTCACTTGATTTTCATCTTTCCAATTCACCGCCTCAGCTAACTCAAAATGCCCAAACACAACATCACCCGCCAATCTCATTCTTTCCTCTCTCCTAACTGTCCACCTCCAGGGAACATAAGCTACATCTCTACCATCCAAACTCTCATACACATAAACTCTATCATCCACAACACAAACACCGCTCAACCCCTTTAACACAATCAACCCACTCTCATCGCACTTCCTGTCATAATAGTCATGATTCCCTGCTATAACCACAACATCAACTACCTTCGCTATATCTCTGAACAAACACCACACCTTGTCCTTATCTCTTCCCTCATGCCATCTTTCCTTAAAGCAATCCCCAAGGAACACAACCCGCTTACATCCAAAGTCACGTACAGCACTAAACACCCACTCGGCTAACTTCTCCTCCTGATCCCTTACAAACTGATACCTGCTCGGTCCAATATGAATGTCACCAAAACAAAAAACCCTCATCTTACACCTCCTTATAACATACAAAAATCCCCTTTTCCTTCTCTCCCTCCGAGAAAGCCATTTTCATATCGACCTCAACTCCAAACAACTTCCCTATCACTTCTTCCACCTTCTCTGCACTATCTACTTCAACTACCCTCGATTCAGTCCCTATCCGAACAAAAAGCTTTCTCTTCCCTTCACTAACAGACTCAGATACATATATTCCTCCGCCTACAAGTCTTCTTTCCTTTGCAACCTCTTCTCTCTTCTCTGTCTCTTCTTCCTCTAACTTTTGTCCCTTTGCTCTTTTTCTCTTTAAAGCTCGCTTTGGTGCTTCAACTATCTTATAAAACGTATCTTCACCTTCTCTCCTCTCCTCTACAACATACCCCCGCTTCCGAAGAAGCCGGACAAAGCGGGGCAAGCCCAAAGAAACACCGTACTTTTCCTTCTCTAACTTCTTATACTCAGAAAGCCAAACACCTTGCTCCAATAACTCCTTCATCCACCTCGCATAACCACTTCCTTCTCCTTTTCTCACTACACAATAAAAGACATCTCCATCCTCCTCCTTCACTTCAAAGACCCACCCCTGGGCCATACGGTAGCGAACATAGGTCAACAGACTCCCAACTTTCGGAAACTTTTCCTTTTTGATTTTCTTAAACTCAGAAAGCCAAATACCCTTTTCGAGTAATTCATCTATAAGGGAAGAATAGGAAGGCCTCATGTTCCTTCCCCTAAAACTCGCTATTTAGTTTTGCAGCTTCTTTTCTCCAACTGAGATAACTGATGAGGAGGTCTTTCTTGTAACTTAAAGCTTCAACAATTGCTGTCAAAATATCTACCTCTTGCTTTGCTTCTATTACTTTCCTTCTCGCTTCCTGCCACTCGGGAGTCCTCACTATGGCTTCCTCAACCGCTCTCTCCGTAACTTTCGGCAAAGTTTCCCGAAATTCCTTCCCCAAATTCGCCTCCAAAATCTGAAACTCAAGCTTTCTCTGCTCATACTCAGCCCTCGCCTTAGCCAGGAGAACCCCGAGTTCTGCAAACTTGTAGCTATGCTCCTTCATATCTTCTTCTATTTTTTCATCTTCAATAAGAAGCAGATTCCTCAAAAACTGAGTCATATCCTGTTGACCTAACTTCTTTAACATCTCCCTCCTCCTTCCCTTTTCTACTACTACTATTATACTGTGCAGACTACCGATCTCCCCTCCCCCTTCCTGCACTCAGCCGCTTACATTCCTTACCAACAAAATACTCTACACAGAGCTTACAAATCTCATTCGAGCCCTCAAAACCTACTCCATAGAGGGGGCACATTTTCCCATTATAAACTACCCAAAAGCATGAACATAAGTCTGCGAACGTACACTCTAAACACTCCTTCGATTTCCCAAATTCCCCAAAACACTCCCTCATCATCTTCCCCTCCCCAGAAGTTCTATGAAAGTATCAATTTGAAGCACAACCACAGGCTTCTGCCTACCAACTCCTAAAATAACTGCATGCAATCCTTTCTCTCTCGCTTCCTCTATCCATCTGAAGAGCTCCTTATACCTACCAGTCCTCCTTTTACATTCAAAACAAAAAACCAAATCTCCAACCCGTACAATTACATCCCCCTTCATCGCCTTCGATACACCTGACACTGGAACTCTCTCAGCTTCATACCCAGCCCTTCTAAACCAATCACGCACCCGATACTCAAACCCCTTACCTCTCTTAAGTGCTAAATTCTTTTTCTTTTCAACAACTACACTTTTTCTCCTCTCCACTCCCACACCTCTTTTTCATTGTCTGCACACTTCGAAAAGCTTCTGCACACTTCGAAAAGCTTCTGCACACTTCGAAAAGCTTCTGCACACTTTGAAAAGCTTCTGCACATTTTGAAGCGTGCAGATCGAAGATTGTGTGCAGATTGAAGGTTGTGTGCAGATCATTCTTTACATTCTCCCCAAGATTTTCCCACTGCAATATCTATCTCAAAATCCAGAAACTTCTCCTCGGGAAGCTCTATTCTCTGTACTTCCTCCTTTATCAACCGGCATACCTCTTCTACTTCTTTGGTAGGACAATCTACCAAAATGGAATCGTGCACAAAATTTACTACCTTTGACCTAAAACCCTCTGCTTTCAATCTCTCCACCATCTTCCACGCAGTCAGCGCTGCGATATCACTTGCAGCACTCTGGACGGGGGTATTCACTGCTTTCTGTGGCCATCCTTCCTTGTCTTCATCAGGATCTATCCACCTGAATCTACCAAACATTGACCTCACATACTTCGCTTCCTTCACAAACTCCTTCACCTCGTCAAGCCACTTCTTCAACTCACTAAATGTCCCGAAATACCGCTCAATCATCTCCCGAGCTTCTTCCTCACATATACCCAACTCTTCAGCTATGCTTTTCCATCCTCTTCCATAAATTACCCCGAAATTGAATCCCTTTGCTCTCCTTCTCATTTCTTTTCTTACCCCCTCAGGCGCATCCTCCGGCATCCCATAAATCTCCATCGCAACCTTTGTGTGAATGTCTATTCCTGACTCAAAAAATTCCTTCATTTTTCTATCTTTCGAATATTGGCAAGCTACCCTCAACTCATGCTGACTAAAATCAGCCTTTACCATCATTCCTTCTTCCCCAAATCTACTAACAAATGCCCTTTCAACAACCGGACCTAGCCTCGTCGGGATATTCATCAAATTGGGCTCTGAGGAGGATAACCTCCCGGTATCCGTTGAAACCACCGAAAACTTAGAGTGCACACAGCCATCATTACTTATCCACCTCTCCAAGAACGGTTCAACATAAGTTCCTAACATCTTCTCAATTACTCTATACTCTAATAACAGCTCCACCCTCGCCCTTGCACTCTCCGAAATCCTTTCCTCATTCTCTTTCAGAAAACCCTCAAGAACCTCTTTTCTTGTTGAATCCAAAACAACCCCTACATCTGCCAACCATCTCAACACCTGTTTCGGTGAATTCAAATTCACTCCACTCACACTCCTCAAAAACTCTAATCTCTTTCTTTCAAGATCCTTCTTCAATTGAACCAAATAATCAACATCTGCATACAAGCCATTCACTTGTAACTCTACACATAAACTCACAATCTTCTTCAAAACTTCCTCATAAACATCCAATAGACTTTTACTTATCTTTCCAAAAATCAAATCCCACCGAAGTGAAGCCTTCTCCAATTTCTCCTTGAAAAGCTCAAACAATTTAAGCGTACAATAAGCGTCAAGTGCATTGTACTCATACAACTTTTCCCTCGGCAATTCCTCTATCTTCGTCTTCTTCCAATCTATTCCATACTGACCAACATCTAAATAATCCAATACCAAATCTTTCAACCCCACTTCTGGAACTGCTTTCCCACTTAACAGGTAATTCATCACCTGAACATCCTCTATCCCTTTTACCTTTCTATGCAATTCCCAACCATACCTCTTCACACCCACCACTACATCAAACCCTGCATTGTACACTACAATTCTCTCTGCTCTTTCAAAAACTTCCCTCATAAACTCCTTCTCTCTTTCCTCCCCCAACTTTTCCAAATCAACGACAAACGTTCTATCACAGACCGACAACGCTACTGTCATCGGTCTAAAACCACCAACCCAAACATCTTTCCCTACTGTCTCAAAATCTACAGCTACACTTTTTCCTCCTATCACCGAAAGAACCTTCTCCAGTCCTCCACCCTCTACAACTTCAAATTCTATAGGCCTATACATCCTACCTTGCTCAACATAGATAGAACCCCTAGCCAAATCTCTTACAAATTGCTCATATGGACTAATATTTCGAACAGGATCTTTATACAGAAGGTTGCGATAAGCCGGATGCCAGGTTACAAGCACTTTTCCATACTTTGTATCAAAAAACTTCCCACGCACATTACTCATTGAACCAGGAATCCCAAAGAACTCTTTTGCCGTTGCTCCAAGAGCCACAATAAGCTTCCTTTTTCCCAAACGCAAAAGCTCCTGCTCAAGAATCACTTTGCAACACTTTACAATTTCTTTTGAAAGCTGATTCTTCGGCGGGTGACACTTTACAACGTTCGTAATATAGACCTTTCCATCCACCCCAAGAACATCAAGAACCGCTCTCAGTACCCTCCCCGAACGCCCTACAAACGGTCTTCCTTGCTTCTCCTCTTCCTCTCCTGGAGCTTCCCCCACCAAGACAATTTCAGCGTTTAAACTTCCCTCCGGACAAACTTCTCTTTTCCCCTTAAGTGGACACCCAATACAAACTGGATGCACCGACATTGTTGTTGTTCACTACTTTTGTTGCTTCAACTGCTCAACAATCGAACGAGCTACTTTTATCATCTCCTCAAGACTCACATGCCCACTTTCACCCTTTACCTTCCCTATAACCATACCTTCACCATTACCTTCCTCCACATACCTCTTTTCTACTTCCGACTCCTTCTTCTCTGAATACTTCTCAACTAATTCATCAATCCCAAGCTCTTCATCCCCACCATACAGCACTATCTTCAGCGCATCATAGCTTTTCAATCTACGATGAACAATCTCGTTCAAATCAGGTATCTCATCAATCGTTAATTCCCTTCCTATAATCTCTTTCACAGAAACAATCGCAGGCTTTGCCCTAACTGAATAATTCACAAAATTACCACTTGCTTGAGTTTTCTCAATTACAACATTTCTTCCCTTCACAAGATCAGTAATATCACCATAATCAGGGTCAAGTATGATCTTTAAAATGGCAAGCCACACAGACTTTGGGGAAAGATATTGACGTATCTGCCTCTGCTCCCCTTCTTTCAACGGAATTACATTCATCAAAAATTTTTCTACAACAACAAGACGATTTACAAGCTGAACTGCTGCAGGGGTCCTCATTTTCCGCAAACCATCAACTACCTCACAAATCGGACACTCTCCCTCTCCAACAATGCGAGGACAAAACTCCATTCCCGACCCAGCAAGTCTATAATGTACCCCTACCTTCTTGTAGAAAAGCTTTCCATCTCTCGGTGGAAGTATCCGAACCAAATTATCACCAAACTCAGGAACCCAATACTCTTCCAAGGAACGCTGGGCCATTGCTTCTTGAAATTCTTTCCTTAATAGTTCAAAATCCAACGCCATCTTTCCACCTCCTTATTTTCTTTCTCACCTTTATCATACATCCTCATCACACCTTCTGCACACTTAGCTTTTCTTCTATCAGCTTCATCTTCAACCGACTCATCAACTCTATCAAATTTCCTACCCCTTCTCCTACGTTTACAAAGACTGTATTCTTTAACACTTCCTCCTTTTCCTTCCCTTCTCCCGGATCCTTCAAACCAAACAGAAAACCCACCTCCACATTACCGATTCCAACTTCCCTACCTATCTTCACCCCTACCATTATTCCTTCCCTCCACGCATCAGAGTCAAGGAGTACTCTAACTTTTCTCCCCTCACTGAGCATCCTTATTACATCTATCTGCTCATTCGAGACTTCTTTCCCTAACAACGCAATTCCCCTCATTCTATATGCATCTTTCCACCCTTCACACACATACAAATAACCATCCGACACATCATACCAATCAATACCCCATACTACCCCGGTTCTTGAGGCGGGACAATTCAAATACTTTGGTTCAACATCACCGATCGCTCTTGCAACCCAATACCACAATTTACTTCTATTTTTATCTTTCCAACACGGGACTATTAACCTTCCACTCCACCACCGACACTTTATCCTTATTAAATCCTCAAATTTAATATTATTTTCCTTACACCACCCTTCTAACAACTTCCGAACACCAATACCGACCTTCTCAAAATCCAAACTACCATCCGGAAAATTAATTTCTTTCAAATCTGTATATTCCAACCCCTTCTGCACTCTTACTTCTCTCAACAATTCACGCACATCACTCAAAGACAAGCCAAACGCATCAATCAACACCTCCTCTATCTTCCCAGAGTAGCCACACCTGAAACAATGTGCTACTCCTTTCTCTGGATTCACATAAAGATGCTTCTTCACATCACCACATCTCGGACAATTGACACAATACTCCTTCCCACCCTTCCTCACTACTGCACCATTTGAAAGCAACCAGGAAACAAGATCCATTTTTCCTCAACTGAAAAGGAAAATATTCCCTACACCACTACTTTCTCTTCAAAAATTCCTCAACTGCCTCTTTCAAAATATCCACTTTACTTCTACTTACTTTCTTCGCAAACCCATCCAATATCCCAAAAAGCTCATCTGATAGCTTACAACCAACTACTTTCTTCGGCTCTGAATTCTCATTCACTCTTACCTCTATACCCCGTTTCTTCAAATACCCTATCAAGGCTTCCCTCACTACATCAGACTTTGATTGTTGAGTCTTTTTACAATAATCCTCCAACTTTCTCAGTAAAGGTTCATGCAAAGAAAATGTCACAATCTTCCCCATCCCTATCCTCCTATTGGTGTTGTTTTCCAAATTCTTTACATAACTCTATAAATTCACACCATTTACACTCGTACTCACTAAACTCAAGTACCAACGGATCATCTGTACAGAAAACCTGCACCGCGCATCTTAACGTATTTTCGAAAATACATAAGTCGGGTTCCTTTACAACCTCAACTGTCCTCCCTGTCTCTTTGTGTACGCCATAAATCCCCACTTTCTTTATGCTCTTTACCAATTCAGACAATTCGTCTCTGCAGCAACCAAGCTTCAAACCAAAAAAGTAAACATTCACTTGAACGAGCCACTCTTGCGGAATCTTCCCTTCTAACAACTTAACAAAATTTCCTACATTGCACGTCTTTATGTCAATCAAAATCTCCCGATCAAAGATTGCATCAAACCTACCAACTATCACGCCTCTATCAAAGTCTAGAATAAAATCAGGAGGATCCTCATGAGACTTTGCATTATAAAAAACCTCTCTTCCCTTCCTTTTCTCCCACTCAATCGCTACCGGTTCAAGCGCCTTACCAATATCAAATATCCTCTGTGTTTCCTCCTCTACTCCTCTCCCTCTATAACCTCTTGATACAAACCACAGCTTCCTCAAACACCTCGAACCCAAAACGCTCGCACTCAAAACTAATTTACCCAAATTTCCTTCCATCTACCTTCCTTTAAATATAAAAGAATCAAACAAACTCCTCTCTAAAAAACCCATACTCCCGAAAAACCCTCAACGAGATTATATCTCCTCTCTTCCCGAACTTATTCTTCAAAACTACTATCCTCAAAAGCCCCTGCTGCTCTTCATCCTTAGTCTGAGAAATTGCTAACACATAGTCCGCAACTTGTACCTTTCTATAACTCCTTGAAACATTGTCCAATGACAACACCTTCTTATTCACTGCTTCTCTATTTGCCTGAGAAGCTGTAACTACCCACTTGTCGTACTTATCTGCAATTCTCATCATCCTTTCAAATACCTCTCCTTGCTCAACCCAATCTGCTTCCTTAAAACTCTTCCCCAAATGCACCAAATCTCCATAATCAACTACCACAACATCCACCCAATCTACACAACTTTCTACCAGATTTTCCAACTCTACAATCGATAACCGAGAAGAATACATCACTTCTACTCTCCCAAGTTCCTTTAAAAACTCAACCCTCCTAACCACTTCATCAACATTCTCTCTCACATTACCAAATAAGACACTATCAAACCTTTCAAGTATGACATCCTTGCTATCTTCTAAACTAATAAACAACACATTCTTTCCCTGCAGCATAAACATCACTGACTGAAACACTAACATCATCGTCTTTCCAACACTCGTAGCTCCCAACCATACTGTTATTGTGCCTTTCCTATACCCTCCACCCAAAACTGCATCTAACTGAGAAAAACCCGACAATAATCGATCTTCTCTTTTAAACTGAATAGCATAATTCATCAGCCTTTCCATTACCCCTGAAAAAACATCCTCCCTTGTACCTGCTTTCACTAATGACTCTACAAAAATTTTCCTATATATTTCACCAAAATCTTTTGCCACATCATCAATATCAATACCTTTTAACAGCTTCTCCTCAATCCTCTTTACCCCTTCCAAGACAACGCTTTCTTTCCACACTTTATCGACCGTATCGATAATAAGATCAGAAGATAAACCTTTCCCACTCGACTCAAGCCATTCAATTCTATCTATTACTGAAGCCGATGCTCCTTCTCTTAACGCAAAAACATACAAATCCCTCCACGTCGTTATCAATTTTCCTTTTTTAAATGCTGACTTCAAGAGATTCCACACCTTCTTGTCTTCTTCACTTGTAAAGAAAGAATCTTCAACTTTTGAAAGGACAGACCTGTCAATAAGCCCTTCTACAACGGCCTTTATTAAAAACCAATCCATCAGTTAGATTCCTACTCTAAAAGAAGAACCAACTAACTCCAACTCAATACACATCTCTCTTAACCTATCCTTCACTCTTTCATCTATATCCCACTTCTCAAAACCCCAGTTTGCCGTATAGCATAAAATTTTCTTATTATCGTAACACCTAAACACCAATTCTCTTATTATTCCTTTTTCATCTACTGAAGCTCCTACATTCCACACATCATCTACAAAGATTAAATCATACGTACTGACTAAATCCCGCAAAAAACCTCGATCTTCCCTATATTCTGCCACCAGATCCATAAAACTAACCCATACAGGAACCCCTCCTCCTCCGAACACAGAAAACCACACTCTATTTTTATACAAAGCAGACAATAAATGAGTCTTACCTACCCCTACATCTCCAACAAGCCCTATTCCCTTCTCCCAAGTCCATTCCTCATAAAGCCTGAAAAAGAATTCCTTAAGATGCCCGTTCCCAGCATCCCAAATGAAATTTTCAAGTGTCTTCCCCGCAAACCTACTCCCAGCTAACTGCCCAAGTAGGTACTTCATCCTTCACTACTCCAGCAACTTAGCTGGACATCCTGCTTCCTTCCATCTTTCTATTATTCTCTCAACTGAATATTCTGTTTTTAATCGCAGCTTAGTCGGTACATCCGCCCTACATAACTTCGCCCAATACTCCTTTGCCATCTCCGCAAGCCATCCCTTCTTTCCCACATAAAGGAACGGCCCAGTTGCCAAAATATCTTTCCAATACTTAGCAACTAACTTCTCCAACTCTTCTGCCTCTTTACTCTTCTCCTTATCCTTTTCTTGAACTTTCACCACCACTCCATGCTTTCTATCTTCATCCATTTTTACCTTTATCCGTCTCTTTACTAAATCCCCATCTGACATTCTCTCAAACACAAGAGGCTCTCTTATTTCCTCCCAACACTCATGCTGATACTTTATTACATCATACAAAGACAAACCTAATTCCTTCGCCACTTTTCTTAACACCTTTGCTGCCTTGATCACTTCCTTCTTCGTCACATCCACATCAACATCTTTTCCAAACCTCTCCTTAACATATGCTTTATAAGTATCTACTACCTCCTTCACCCCATCCTCCACCTTCATATCTAACACATACTTTGTCACATACCTCCACGCCTCACTAAACTTTTTCCCCTCCACCCACAACCACCTCAAAAATCCATACAACCATTCCTTCTTTTCACTCACCGACTTCACTTGCCAATCCTTCACTTCAACTTCTGCACACTTTACAAGCTTTACTGCACCTCTATAATCCAAAACCTCCATCCCTGAAATATCTACCCAAATTGCCAGAGCCAAATACACATCACTACTGCTTACATACCTAAAACCCTTCATTGCGTCCACTCCTCTACATTCTTTTCTTCAAACTTACCAATAAAACCTTCAAATAAACACAAAACACACAACATCAAATCGACTAACTTCCCTTTCCTATATAACATCTCTAACCCCGCTTCCACTCTTTCAACTACTTCAGACAACGCCTTTACACCAAAACCCCACATCAACAAAAACAGAACCACATCCTTCCTGTCAAACTTCCCACTTGTAAGCTTATTACCAGTCTCTATCAAAATATCAAACAAAGACAGTCTTAAAATTAAAGCTGTCAGACCTTCAACAGTTAGTTCCCACTTCCAATTTCCGAAACAAGCATCATACAAACTATCACTCCCATGATTGAACCTTGACTCCCTCAGCACCTCAAAAACCTTTTCAAAATCAACCGAAAGTTCCATACATAACACCTCCTTCCAAAGGCAAAAGAACACCCTCGGCCCAAACCCAAAACTTCTTCTCTACCCCTTCATCGTCGTAATATTTCAACCGCTTCCTTGCATGATCCTTCATATACTTGTTATCAACTACAATTTCCCACACATTTACATCCTTTTTGTCTTCACTTACCCTTACTCCTCTTCCTATCCGTTGCATTATACGAACTATACTTTTTGTACTGCACCAGAAGACAATTCCACCAATCCCCGCCACATCTATCCCTTCGTCAAATATCGTTGTCGCAATCACAACATCATATTTCCTCTTTTTCATGCCCTCAACGATTCGAAGCCTCTCTTCATCACTTCTCCCACCATGAGCAAAAACAACATCTATTCCATCTTTTCTCAACTCTGAAAGAAGCCTGTTTCCATGTCTTATCCTCTCCACAAAAACTACAATTCCCTTCCTCCCTTCACTCAACTCCTTCTGCAAAATTCCCTTCAATACCTCTACAACCCTCCTATCCTTCCCATAAACTTCTTCGAACGCTTGATTCCAGCTACCCCTAAACCCATAACTAGTGATAACAATGTTCGCAACTGGCTTCGCTGCATAACCCAGCTCAACAAGATCACCTACAGTTACTCCATGAATAACATCACCTGTAAGCCCTATCAAAAGCATATCCCTCTCATCATCATGGACAATCGGAGTACCAGAAAACCCATACCTCCACTGCGCTCCACACACCATCGCTATATACGACCATGTCTTGCTCGGACAATGATGACACTCATCCACAATCAAAACATCTATATCTTCTTTCAACCACTTCACCAACTGAGGCTTCTTTGACCACACCGATTGTACCATTCCAACAACTATTCTCTTGTCCTTATCAACTACTCCACTTCCTATCACCCCAATATCTTCTCCTAACCTCGTTCTTAACCTTTCGGCTGTCTGCCATAACAGTTCTACACGATGCACTAATACAAGCGCCCTTTTGTCCGATAAAGCCTTCAACAAACCTGCCATTACCTCCGTCTTACCCGACCCCGTTCCCATCTTCACAGAAGCCCTTTTACTCACTAAAAGCTGTTTCAAAACGGGAAGCTGTGTTTTCCTCCATCTTACCTCATCAATACCATCCAAAACTATTCCTTCCGGATCACCCTGCCATGCCCCAAAAACCTTCTCTGCACCTTTTAACTCGACTTCCAACCCATCCTCCATCAAAGCAGCGCTCACAATCGGAAGAAACCCCGTCAGGAATCTACTTCGCAAAAGATCATAAAATCTCCTATACCCGTCCCAGAATCCTTTTTTATATGCATCACTCCAATGAGCCCACGGAACTTTCACCGAAAGCACTTTGTCGATTACTCTATGTGCTTTTTCTTCATCAGTCTTTACGTATGTATAAACTACATCTGCACTTAATATTACCTTTCCCATACCTACATCTCCTTCAACTTCCTTGAAAAAATTGCTGCTGACAAAAGCTGATATAACACCTTGTCTTCATCTTTGATGCCATAGAGTCCACTTGGAAGCGACATCGCATTCAAAACCCCATAAAGCTTTATGACTTCTGATAAACTCGATGCTTTTCGTATTCTCTTCGTTACAGCACTCACAAAAATCGGAATAACACTTCTCACTCCTACTTCTGAAAGCATTCCATTTAAACTACTTACCACTCCCAAAACATCCCCACTCAGCACAACATCCAACAAAGGTTTCACCTTTTCCTCTTCCTCTCTTACCTCACCACCAAACACTGCCTTTTCAAGCAAAGTCAAAAACTTCCGCGGACTTCCTACTGACTCTTTGAACAAACATCTTAATGTAGCATCATCAAGCGACAAAACTTCCGGTTCATCTTTTGCTACCCTCGCAAGCAACAACATCAACGCATCATCAGACACAAGCTTAAATTCAAATTCCTGACACCTTTGCCTTAAAGGCTCAATAATTCCATCAAGCTTAGTTGTACATAGAATTATTACAACTGACTGAGGAGGTTCTTCTAAAACTTTCAACAACAAGTTCTGGGCAGCAAGTGATAGATTATGAACTTCATCGAGCACTAAAACTTTTTTCGAAAGATAAAACGGCTTATACATCAGCCAATCCACGATCTCTCTCATTGCCTCTATCGTCCTACTATCCCCAACATTTTCTTCCCTGTAATCTGTTATACTTCCACGCAACAACACTCTGCACTTCTCACACTCACAACAAACATCCTCTTCTTCCTTCTTCTCACAGTTAACCCACATCGCAACTATTCTTGCTACCGTCGTTTTCCCCGTACCTGGAGGCCCATAAAACAATAAAGTCTTCCAGTCTCTTTTTTTCTTTAACACTTTCACAACATGATCCTGACCAACTACTTCACTCCACCGTCTCGGACGATATTTTGTCGCAAAATCCCTGTCCATCTTTATTCTTCTGACTTAAAGGTCGGAAGAACCTCTCTCAAATAATCATAAACCTCTCTTCCAAAAACCTCCTCTAAAGCCGGAAGAACTCTCTCCGGCTGGGCTACCAAAATCTCAAAGAAATCTGAAACCCTCCACTTCTTGTCCTCATAAACAAACTTATACCACCCATTATTCTCCACTACCTTTCTCTCCATCTGCAGAATATCCAAAAGTCCCTCCCACCATGGAATCATGTCATCTCGATCCCATCTTAAAACCACAAAGATCTCCCTGAATGGAATATCCACCCGATTCTTCGTCACTACTGCTTTTATTTTCAATCCTTTTACTACTCCATCTTCCACAACTTTTCCCACTCTCCTTAACTCTAACTTCACAGCCACATGATAATCGATTGCCCGCCCCCCAGGAGCAAACTCCACTTTCTGGTACTCTCCAATCTTCTCCCTCATTTGATTTAACAAGACCAACATACTATTTTTCTTATCCAATTCTTGAACTAACAATCTGAAACCCCTCCCCACGATCTGAGCTTTCGTCAAATCACGAGTATCCATTCCATCCTGAAGCTCTTTTTCAGTCGGTGTTGCAGCTAAACTATCCCATACAAAAACTACTGGAACATTCACCTTCTCAAGCAAATCGAAAATTATTTCATACCCTTTCTCTACTGAAATATCCGAAATTACAACTATCTCCTTATTGTTTATTCCACACCTCTCCCCAAACTCTTTATCATACGAAACTTCAGTGTCAAATAAGACTGCTAAGTACCCTTGCCTCTGTGCCTTTGCCAGAAGCTTATAAGCCAAATAACTCTTTCCAACTGAATAATCACCACAAACCTCTACTACCTTTCCCAACGGGAAACCTCTCCCTCTAGAAACAGCCCAATCAAATGCCATAATCCCTGACCGTAACCACCCTTTTACTACTCTCTCTTCCCCGAGAGAAAATGAAACATCCTTCAAAGACTTCAACCCTTTCAAAAGCTCACTTATCTCCATCCCTATCCCTCCTTAGTCTTTCTTCCAACTCTACAATACCTGCTACAACATACTCTATTCCTTCCGTTGTTCTCAAATACAAAGACTGACTCGATATCCCAAACTCCTCTACATTCTCCAATATCCCATTCAAGTTTTTAGCCATCACTCCTATTCCACAATCCTCAACGGAAACTACTTGAAATCTTCTTCTCAATTCAAACCTCCTTGAAGAAAAAACTTTAACTTGTAACCACCCACCTTCAACAAATAAGTATAGAAAGTCATCATCCTCAAGTATCTTTACTATTTTCTCCAACTCATTTCCAACTTCCTGTCCAACAATAAACCTCTTCGCTCTTTCTTTATGCTCAGACAATATATCAGCTAAGTCCGGATAACTAACATCGTAACTCAATATTCCAACATAAAAACCATCAAACTCTAAATACAACTTACCATCTACAAAAATTGCATTAATTAACACTTCATCCTCCATCACATCTACCAACTGCCTAAGGCCTTGTGCAGATAAAGCCAACACTTCAGAACCCTGCAAAAATAAAAATGGGGTAAAATAACAAGCCAACCTTACCGTGTCTGTTGAAAAAATCCCATCTTTTCTGAAGCAAACCACTTTCGGAATTACAGTATTCATAGATAACGGAATTTTACTCACTTTCTTTATCACTTCCATCACTTTACGATCTAAATTTACCTCAACCACTTCACCAAATTTTCGCTTCTGAGGAAGTACTTTTGTTATCCGTTCAATCTCCCACCAATCTGCAATATTAATTCTTCCCTCAAAATCAATCCCCTCAATTACTAAACATCCCCCCTTCAGCAACATCTTATATCCTATACGTCTGTCCAGAATTCTGCACACATCATAAAATTCTGAAGCACGAACACAACACTCAAAGTCACTCCCACACTGAACCTCAAACTCGAAATGACCGCCTGACCCATATACATACCCATCATCGAAAAAGTACAGAAGCCCTTTCCCTTCTTCCTCATCCCTTATTAAACCTGCCAAATGAACTAACAAATCAACACGATCTCCCCACTCCATTATCCTTCTCCTTATTTCTTCTTCTCCACTTCTATACTACAACCCAAAAAGACGATCTGCACACTTTGAAGAGCTTCTGCACACTTTGAAGCGTGCAGATCAAAGATTGTGTGCAGACGATCTGCACACTTTGAAGAGCTTCTGCACACTTTGAAGCGTGCAGATCAAAGATTGTGTGCAGACGATCTGCACACTTTGAAGAGCTTCTGCACACTTTGAAGAGCTTCTGCACACTTTGAAGAGCTTCTGCACACTTTGAAGAGCTTCTGCACACTTTGAAGTGTGCAGATCAAAGATTGTGTGCAGACGATTTGCACACTTTGAAAAGCTTACATAAAGAAATCCCCTACCTGAGGTCAGGTAGGGGGTAGGGGTAAAAGCTAAGAAGCTATATTATTAATACATTAGCACTCTCTTAGTATTTCTCTAACTTCTGCACAACAACGTCTTTCTGCTTCAGTCAACTTTCTTCCCAACCACCACTCCATCCATTCCTCTCCTTTCTTTTTGGAACGAGTAATGCTTATAAGTGCGTTCTTGATATCGATATTTCCCATTATTACATCAAGAAAGTCACTTCCAATTCGACGATAATATTTTGCAATAACACTTAACAGCTTCTCCCTAAACGATTCTCCCTGAGTACCTATACCTACTATACTCGCAACAGAATTTCTCGTCTCCTTAAAATCTTTGAGAACTGAATCAATAACCCGCCACATATAAGTTGTCCAACGCACTCCAACGTCATTATCAAACAGATTGCAAAACGCATTCCATCCTTTCAGTAATACATCATGCAATAAATCCTCGTCATACCTAATCCCCCTTTTTTTGCACTCAGAACTCACCATTTTTGTCATTATTTCTACAAACTCTCTATCATTCATATTACACCCCCTACGTTGTTTTATTCCATCTGCTCTTCACTCTCTCAGCACATACAATAAGAGCACCGATAAGATCTCTTATTCTATGGATATCATTATCGTATATTGCTTTCTTTAAATCAGAAATCAGCAAACAGATCTCTTTCACATCGCTAATAAGTTCAATCAGTGTCCAAACACAACTTTCATACTCACTCTTAACACTTGAAGGCACCTTCTCATTCAGAAGGGCTCCTAACTCAGTAATAACAGAATACTCAAACAACTTCAACTGGATCGGAAGGTCTTTAAACCTTTTGCACTTCTCTTCAAACACTGATAACCTTGTATCATATAGAGCTACCCTTTCCATGTTACACCTCCTTATTGTCTTTTTAGAGCGTATAAGGCAACATCAGCAGTAATAAGGCTACTATAAAGGCCCTCATCGGGTACATCTTCCTGGACCAACAAATTGGCTTCAAACAGTTCACTAAACAGTTGGAGCGCTTTGTTGTAGTCAACTTCAAAAGGCTGGAGGAACGACTCAAAATTATGGTGTTTTAAATGCATAAAGTAAAATGTAACATGAGCAAGTTTCCGTTCAAGTGTAATAAACAACTTTGTTTCGAAGGTAGGATACTGTGCTTTCAAATAAACATCAATATCTCCATTATACCAACGCACTCCTTTAAAAGAAATTTGTACAGAAGAAAAATGTCTCAGTGGGTCATCATCAACAATGAACCATTCTTGTTGGGTATAAAGCGTAAAAGGACAGCCGTGGTGTTCTGGGGGGAGTTTTATCACCCCCTGGTTCCACTTCTTTTTAGAAGCCCCATGCACGGTTGCTGGAGCTCCGATCAGGAGCCAGCGACCGTGGGAGCATTCAAAGATCCAGAGAAGTCCATTATTCCGAGAACGAGCGCTAAGCCAGATATCGTAGTCCTTATAGTCATGGCTCCAAGATGCCTTTACAATTGGCAAACTGGCAAACTCCTCGGGCTTGAGTGCTAAACCCATAGCTACACCTCCTCATAAAATTTTAAAGTATTTTAAAGTACAGTGCTTAAGACAAGAGTGAATTCTATTGTTTT
>Ga0080004_1128061_pt1 | contig 28554 bp, 38 predicted proteins | sample WasSprMetagenome_FD_69207 | JGI IMG/M metagenome (GOLD analysis project Ga0080004, IMG submission 69207) | Sulfidic aquatic microbial communities from Washburn Spring, Yellowstone National Park, USA - WS (SPADES assembly) (version 2) | ecosystem: Environmental > Aquatic > Thermal springs > Hot... | reverse complement strand
AATCGACATTACAATATTTTGTTTATGTATTCCTTAATTTATTAATTTAATTATAAGACTTTTCGAGTATTCGAGTTTTCCAGGACCTAGTTCTTCGAGTATTCGAGTTTTCCAGGACCTAGTTCTTCGAGTTTTCGAGTATTTAAATGATAAGCGAAAGCTTTATATACTTTGAGAACTTAGTATAAACCGAGGGGGTGATAGAAATGAAAGTAGTAATAGTTAGAAAAGAAAAAATAGACGGTGTTGAATTTGTAGAAAGCATATCAGTACATGGGCAAGAAATTGATGAAAAAGACAACAGAGAGCTATATATGTTTGTGTTAGAGTTGTTAAGTAGAACAAACTATTGCAACTATACACTAGATAAGATAATTAAAACGGTTGAAAAGAGATATATAATAGTGCTCGAAAACGAACGTGAAAAAAGCAAAACATATCTAACGTTTTCTGAACTAATTGATGCTATAAGATGTCCTCGAAGAGCTATATCACATGCATAGTATTCCTTAATTTATTAATTTAATTATAAGACTTTTCGAGTATTCGAGTTTTCCAGGACCTAGTTCTTCGAGTTTTCGAGTTTTCCAGGACCTAGTTCTTCGAGTTTTCGAGTATTTAAATGATAAGCGAAAGCTTTATATACTTCGAGGTGCTAATAGAATTGATGAGGGAGGTGGTTGAAATGGAAGAAATAAAAGAAATTAAATTATACTCGAAAGGAGAGTTCGAGAGTTGGGATAGTGCAAAAGAAGAAATAGTGCATGGGTTTGAATTGAATGAGAAAGAGAATAGAGAACTCTACGAGTTCGTGAGACGGCTATTAGAAAAAACATATTATGAAAATTTCGTAGTGAGTAGAATATACAAAACTATTGAACACGGATATGTAATAGTGTTGTTCAGACAAACTGAGAACGAATATGGTAGTTATGTCGGTACAATCTCACTCTACGCAACGCTTGAAGATATAATTAAGAACATGAAGAAAAAATGAGTTTTTACAAAAGATTTAAACTTTTTTTTAATGTTTGTATTTGCTATTTGTTAGCATTATACTAAAGAACTTTAACTTATTTTCGAGTATTCGAGTTTTCCAGGACCTGGCTCTTCGAGTTTTCGAGTTTTCGAGTATTTAAATGATAAGCGAAAGCTTTATATACTTTTAGAGTGTAATAAGTGTTGAAGAAAAGGAGGTGGTTGAAATGGAAAGAGTTGCGAAAAAAGAAGTAAGAAGAATGAATGAATGTGAGAGAGGGAAAGAAATAATTAAACGGATGCTAGAAGAGCTGGAGTACGTCAGAAAGAAGATCAGCGAGATAGAAGACGACATAGATAACATAATCTACAAAGAACAAGATGAAGAACTGAGAAAGGACCTGAACTATGTTTACATGGAATTAGAGTACTTAATAGCCGAGATAGAGGACTATTGCATTAGAGACTGTAGTTTGTGTCCCAAAGACTGCGATATCGAGTGTAGCGTCGATTGCAGCGATTGTGTTCGCTTTTGGAAATGCTTGCAAGAGAGAAAAGTTAGTCGTTTAGATTTCTCTTAAAAAAGAGGCGAGAGCAAAATCGAAAACTTTATATACTTTGAGATGCAAATAAGATTGATCAAGGAGGTGATAAAATGGTAGAAGTAAAAGACGCAACAATAATAAACGTGTCTAAAAGCCTATATCGCACAGTAGATAGTTTTATTGGTAGCTCTCTTAAGGATAAGTATCCGTGGAACACTGGAGTTCATCTTAAGGATCTGATAGAGTTCGTAAAAGAAGAGAGATGGGAATTAGTATTGTCACTAGAAAACAAAATTGTTAAAAGAGTAGTGCTTCGAAATTATTATACTCCAGTGAGTATTGTCGTCTCAGATAGAGTCTGGATCAATGATACTGAAGTAGATCGAGAATTCGATCACAGCGAAATTTACAGTGTTTACGTCTACAACTCGGATATTCCATTTTCCTGCCCACTTTCACTAAAAACTGTTGTCCAAAAAATGCAGGTTTATATTGATGCAGCAAATAAACACTTGCGAAATGAACAACAATTAGAGGAACCAAAACTAGCTTAGTTCTCTCTTTTTTTTATCTTATCACTTTGCTATTTGTTAGCAATATTATATTGGACCTTAGTTTTCGAGTTTTCGAGATTTCGAGCAAAATCGAAAACTTTATATACTTTGAGATGCAAATAAGATTGATTAAGGAGGTGATCAAGATGGGAGAAATCAAAACCGAGTATGGAATAATAAACGAAAAAGTGATATGGAAATTGATGGAGAGCCTTCGAAGAAGAAAAGAACAGATAGAACAGCTTTCTAAACAGTTCCAAGAGATTGCTAAAAACGGAGTTGATACAGAAGAAACTGTAGTGTTAGATGCACTAATGGACTTCTGTGATTTGATCTCGGATTGCTTAGATTGTCCATTGCAAAACAGCTGTGAACTTGCTAAAAGTGGTTGCGAAGAAGTTGATAGATGCGAGTTCTGCCCACGTGTCAGAATTTGTGTCTCTAAACGTTGTATAGGGTTTGTTGAATATGTATCAGAGTAGAAAACGAGAGGAGAGAAAAATGAGATGCCCATATTGCGGATCGGGGGGCGGAAATATCATCGTGATATCATACGACGACGATGGAAACGAGATTTACAAGTGCTTCGAGTGTGGTGCAACTTTCAAATATTAATTCCATTTTTTTAATCAATTATTGATTATGTGAGATATCGAGAGATGTTTTGTATAGCCGTGTACACTGTGTTCAAAGTGAGAGCCACTTATTATTTCTTCAAAATCTCACTAAATAGATTCCTTTTAGTTTAAAAACCTATTGGTATATGATTTATAAATATAATTATTAATAAAGATAATCCTCCTCCTATTCTCTTTTTTTCTTTTTTTATTTTTATTTTATTTTTTTATCTTTTTCTATTTTTTGGGAGGGCCGAAAAAATCTATCATGATTAATATTTATATTTATAAATCATATATCAAAAGGTCTTTATACTAATAGAGTTCTATTTAATGAGATTCAGAAGAAATAATAAGAGGCTCTCACTCTGTACACAGTGAACACGCTAATAACACATCAAATGTTCATATTTAAACTAAAGCGAATTTGATGGATATATCAGATCTATACCTAGAAGCTTACAAATTAGCATTGCTCTTCTCTGTATAGTTGAAAGCGTTGCTGTGCCAGGACCTATAGCTAACACTAATACTAAATCTAGTTCATCGTGTAGTGCTAATTCTTTTTCAACATCTTCATCGCTCACATCACATGTCATATCAAGTTTTTTAGACATTAAGTTAATAAATCTAACTGATATTTATTAAAATATAGTGAAGTGGAGTTCGATATAATATGACTTTCACATCTGCACTACCAGTAAAAATTGTAATCTTTAGTATAAGACCTAAAAAGCATTTTACTCAAGCAATTGTTGAAAGCGTAAGATTAGTAGATCAGACAATAGAATCTAATTTAAAAATAATTTCTGAATTGATAAAAGCAAATGAATTTCTGGAAAAAATTAGTAAAAAACCACCTACTAAGCCATACACAGCATTATATGGTTTAACGTACGATGAATGGATTGATGAGAAAGCGAAGAGAATTAGAGATTGTCTGCGAATGTTTTATACGAGCAATATGCCTCTCGATATTCAGACGTTAGCTGAGTTAGTATATCGTGAAAGATTACGTAATAGCTCAAAACTTTATTGGATGCCTATAAAAGGAGCGTTTACTAATTCAAAGCCTTCTCCATTTATAAAGAAGTTCATAACATACCTTATCAACAAGCTAGTTGAAGATGGCTATATTGTGTTTGGATGGCAAATTGAAATATACGATAAGATAAGAGTTTTTGAACGAACAGTAGATACTACAAAATCTAGGATATATAGCATCGGATTGTGGCAGAAAATATTAGAAGTAAGCGATAACGCAAAACTACTAGAGTGGAGTTTTGAGACTTCGCTTCAGCCTGTAAAAGTTAAAAGATATTGGAAATACATATATTTAGAAATAAGAGAAGTTATGCGTGTAGGCGAGGCAAGACGAGCATTAGAGACGATAGCAAATCCGCCTAAAACAAAAACTATTTATGCGAAGCATGTGCTAAAGATTCCGACATTATACTACTTAAAAGACTTGTGTAAATGGAAAAAACAGTAAACGATAGTAAAATATATAAACAATGATAAGAAATGATGGTGTAATATGCCTACGTTAGCCCAAAGTTATTTCTTTTCAGAATTAGGTCTTGAGAATTGGCTTGGTGGATGGAAATATCGTGCAGAAATAGTAATAGATAATAGACAAAATACAAGTACTTTAACAGATTATCAGATTTTAGTTACGGTAAATACCGCAGCATTAATTTCTGCTGATAAAATGAAAAGTGATTGTAGCGATATAAGATTTGCAGATAGCGATGGCATAACATTGCTTAATTATTGGATTGAGCCGATGACGATCAACACATCTTCAACAAGAATCTGGGTTAAAGTGCCGACGATACCAGCTTCATCGGTGAAAAAGATTTACATGTACTACGGGAATCCGTTTGCAAACGGCATAAGTAGTGGTCTAAATGTTTTTCTTTTGTTTAACGATTGGGAGAGTAACACATTAGAAGGGTGGAACGTTTTAAATGGTGGTGGTTCTGGTACTGGTAGTATAGTGTTGCTCGACGGAAGATATCAGCTTAAGCTATATGCTCCTAATACAAGTAACCGAGTTCAAGCAAATAAAGCGTTCAGTTGTAGTAATGTCGGTTATGCTATTGAAACGATTTTAAAAACTGGAAGTACAATTGGAGATGGTATTGGAATTGGTTTTAGCGATGGCTCGATGAAATCAGCATCAGATGACGCACCAAACAATGGTTATATATATTATGTCGCAAGAGCTTATAACGCAACCGATTATATATACAGAATAGTTGGAGGAACTGCAACTTCTCTAACATCACGTAGTAATTCGCTTGCTACAAATACATATTATAGACTTGGGTTTGCTTGGCTTGGTAATAATCTAAGAGCGTTTTTCAACTACACACAAGTTCTCAATGCTTCAGATACTACATTTACTTCGTTATCATATGTTTTTGTAAGTAATGCTTACTATGATAAGTATTTTGACTGGTTTGCAGTTAGAAAATACACATATCCTGAACCTATTACTAATGTTGGATCAGAAGTTAAATATATTAGACCAGTAGATACTATGTAGGTGAGGTAGTATATGCCAGTAATAATCCAATCAAAAAGTAGATATTCGGGAACTATAACACCATCTGATCTAAATGTAGAGACAACTGTGATCGAAATCAATGCACAGCAAGATGACTATATCGTTGAAGGGTATATTGATTTGTCCACTCTCCAAAGCGATGATAATCTGATCGTAAAAGAGTATATAGCTGTTGATGGAGTTAATTATGAGTTATTTCTCACGACATCATTTTCTGGGTCTCCTTTGAATCCTGTTATAAGATTTCACTCAAAACAGCTCACATACAACATGAAGTATAAAGTTACGATCACGCAAACAAGCGGAACGGTTAGAAGCTTTACTTATAGCTTCTTACTCGAAGTACTGAGCACAGTATGACTTTTCTAGCTACATTTATTAAAAAATTAATTATAGCTTTTTAAAAAACATTTTTAACCGCTCTCTTGGGACGTTATTGTACATTAGAACTAATCTTTTTACATCTCTTTTTGTTACAGTTCCATTGCTGGCGAGTGAATTTATCATACCTAGCCCTATAAATTTATCTTCATCATCGACATACCCATCTGTGATTACATTAAACAACTCTGTTGCAAGTCTGCGAGACATTCTCCTAACTGCGTTTCTGATGCTAACATCAGTTACTCCAAACATTCTAGCTACATCATCTTCTGGAAATGGGCTAAAGAAATACATTAAAGCAGCCAGATCTGACTTGTATATTGTTCTCTTTTTTGATATATCTCGTAGAATTTCAACGCATTTATTTAAGACATCTTCTGAAAGTATTTCCGAAGCTCTTTCGATGAACAGGTTTATCATACAATCGTTTAAGCATACTCGCTTTTCGAAAAGTGTTGCATGGTATTTTTTAAACATGTTCATCAATTTTCGTTCCCCCATAGTTCTTACTAAATCTTCTGCATCTGTATATCTTCCTTGCAACAGAAAATACTCGTATGCGATTAATTTTGCCAGAAATGGAGTTCCATATCGTTTGCGTGTTAGTATCTCTTCTAACACTTCTCTATTGCAGAACTGAAGCAGAGCAACTGCATCTTCGCCTGCACTAACTTGGACCAATTCTGCTATTAGATACTTCTTTCGAGGCACAATGCCACAGTTGTCGCATTTCACGAATATGGCTTTATCGCTTTTTGGCTCTACCAATCCTTCGCATATAACGCACGTCTCCTTCATAGTATTATATGAGTGTTCAAAGATATATAAGTGTTTCGGTTTTGAATCGAGCAGAATTAATGCTAAAGCAAAAAATTTATAAGTTCTGAGTGTGCAACTTTACACATGACACTTTTTGAACAGTATCGGGAAGATATTAGTCTAAGGCTCGAAGGGAAATTTGCCGTCTGGATAGCGAATCTAAAGACGCATCTTGAGAAAACGGGTAGAGCAAAAGGTGTACAGCCATCCGACAGACCAGAATTCAAGTATTTTCTAGAAGCAGAAAAATATCCTGACGACATAAAGCAGATCATCCAACGAGAAGTAGTTTGGAGGATCTACAGACCGACAGAAGCGAACTGCATACGGATAGACGATAACGGAAACCCACACGTAAACTACGAAGTTCTAGTAGAATATATCATCGAGAAATATCTGCCGCTAACACTTGGAAGAGATAGACCAGTTATATGGATCTGGACAGGGAAAAAATGGCGAGAGAACAATGGAATAATCGAGCAGGATATCAAAAGACACCTAGAAAACTACTTTACTGAGAAACAGATCCGCTCACATGTGAATGAAACACTTTTCAGAGTACAGGTCGATACAAAAGCAGTATCAAGCGATTTCGAGTTCAACAAGAACATGAAACGTTTTATTCCTGTAGCAAACGGAACGATAGATACAGAAAGACTAGATCTGCTTCCGCATTGCTTTGATTTCATGTTCAACTTCTATCTACCTGTGAACTATAACCCATACGCTCGCTGTAATAAGATCGACGCCTTCATAAATGAAGTTGTTACAGAAGAGAACAGAGAGATACTTTACGAGATCCCAGCACGAGCATTGCTCGGATGGACACATGAAGCGTTCATGTTACTCGGAAGCGGAAGAAACGGTAAAAGTACGTACTTGAAGATACTGACACGCTTTTTGGGGAGTGAAAACGTCAGTTCTGTTCCATTACAGAAGATCTGCGACGAGAGGTTTGCTGCAGCAGACTTACAGTATAAGATCGCCAACTTATGTGCAGATATCCCGAAAAAACCTCTGAAATACACGGGTTACTTCAAAATGGTCACGGGAGATGACAGAATATACGCAGAAAAGAAGTTTAGAGATCCATTTTACTTTACGAACAAAGCGGTGCTAGTTTTCACGGCAAACGAATTGCCAGAAGTGAACGACGTCACGTACGCTTTCTGGGCGAGGTGGATAGTGATCGAATTTCCAAAGACTTTCCCAGAAAACAAGAACCTGATAAACGAGCTGACAACTGAAGAAGAACTAAGCGGTTTTCTAAACAAAGTGCTGGAGTATCGTAGGAAGCTTTTGAACGGACAGCTATCCAAGAGCAAGCGTGTAGAAGATATAATGAAGCTCTGGATGGCTCAGGCTAATAGTGTTTGGGCTTTCAAAGATAACTGCTTAGAGCAGGACCCACAAGGAGAAGTAGTACATGATGAACTATATCAGAAATATATCGAATTCTGTGAATCCAAAGATCTGAAGACGTTTTCGAAGCCAGCATTCAGCATAGAACTGCAGAGACTTATGCGGACAACTAAAAGAAGAAAGAGAGTTAGTGGAGAACCCAAGTTTGTCTGGGGTCTGATCAGACTGAAGTGTGATAAGTGCACAGAGAAATGTAGTGGAGAAGAGCAAACAACGGAAATAAAAACTGAAGAGATGTCATTTGATCTAGGCGAAATCTTAAAAGGTAGCAGTAGTGAGCTATGAAGCTGAAATGTAAAGTCTGTCATAAAGTGTTTGATTTCCAGGGGAACTATGGAGTGCGTCTAACATATGCTAAAAAAGACATAGTACAAGCGAAAATAATAATCGAATGTCCATACTGTATGATGAAATACGTTAAAGTTTTAGATGGCGAACCAGAAAAGTTGAGAGAAAAATTAAAGCAATTGAAGGTGTTATAGTATATGATCGAATGCCCATACTGTGGTTTTAAATCAACTACGATTTTCGGAGTTAAGAAGCACATACAGAAGACGCATGATATACGAGTATGCCCCATCTGCGGCGCAAAGGTTAAAAACCTTGCAATGCATCTATACAAATATGATGACGAAGGGCATAAAAAAGCATATGCAATCATTGGTAACTCGCATTCGGGATGTAATAAAAAGCTTAAGAAAGTGAGAGACGAAATCATAGGATAGTAGCATTTGAGAAATATTTTTATATTTTTCTTACTCACTATTTTCATGCCTGAAGTAGATGTTGGTAAGATGGAAGGATGGGTAGAAGTGATCGTACACGACAAAAACGGAAGAATAAAGCATCATATAATGCCAGCATTCGTGAAAAACTGCAAAGATGGTGAACACTGCAGTACGATACCAGCTATAAGCCCGCCTTTCCCAGCGAAGCTCGCCGAATACTACTGGCGTAAAAACGTGATAACGAATGTAGGTCTTGCTGCAATTATTAGGCTTGTTTTTAGTGGTCTGACTGAAAATAAATTCGGTTATCTCGCAATCGGTACTGGAACTAACGCAGAGTCTGTAAACGATACTACGCTGCAGAACGAGATAAATAGAAAGGCTGCTACAGTGACGCAGACAACAACAAACGTTGATGGCGATACTGCGATGCTCGAAGCAACCTTTTCAAGTTCGGATGGTTTGAGCGGTAGTAGCAACGTCTCTGAAGCTGGTATTTTCAATGCAGATACCAATGGTATATTGCTTGCGAGAAAAGTGTTTACACCAGTTCCAATAAACTGGTATGCTGGCGATTCGATAACGATAAGGTACTTCATACAGATGAGCCGCTAATTTATGCCAGTAAGAATCAGAACAAAGTTAAAGTTTCATGGAACTGTAACACCACAATCATTGAATGCCGAGACAGATGTTATCAGCTTGCAGATACAGCCAAATGATTATATTATCGAAGGATTTATATCGCTGCGTAATATGAATAGCGACGATATGGTGATTATACGAGAATATGTTGCGGTAGATGGTGTAAACAGCGATCTATCAGACGAAATAACTGTTTCTGGAGTTCTACACATACCGATGGTCAGAATACCAGCTATGACACTACCAAATGATGCAAAGTTTAAGGTTACACTCACTCAAACTAGCGGTACTACTATCAAATCTTTCCCATATGTTTTTATTTTGCAAGCTATAGAGGAGATATGACGCTCTACTGTCCTGTTTACAACTTCCTTAAAGGATATCTAAAAGGAGCAATCTTTAATAGCAGTATTACTGCGTACACGGACATTTTCCAGAACAATTTGCGACCGAGCTTAGCAAAATATGGTAATCCATCGTATTTCCGTATTTTCGCATGTTTTGACAACGATGGTGTTTTGAGCGTCGTCAAAATAAAAGATAACATACCTGTTACGGTACAGTTAAATTCTGGTAATCCGTTGAGAGCTAATTGCTTGTATGCTTTCGACGTTGTCATAGACTATGAAGAAAGCATAAATTTGAGGTATGGTGCTAACGCTACTATTATAGAGTTGAAAGTGTTAGAAATCGCAGCCACAGTGGTGTGATATGTTTCCGCCGCAAGGTATTAGTATTGGTGCAGAAGTTGGTGTTAGTGCTAAGAGGAGTAACACGATTATTATAGCAGCACATGACTCTAGAGATAGATTGAGAGCTGATTATGTTTGTACTGGGACAAACGATCAGGAAACGATAAACCAAGCGATTTCAACTATAGCATCTCAAGGTGGGACAATATTGTTTCTCGAAGGTACATATATTTTAACGGGGAGTATAAATTTAGTTTCTAACATCACTTTAGTTGGGCAGGGTCGTGGAAGTATATTTAAATTAGCAGATAATCTCACAGGAGAATTTAATATTATCTATGGATCAGAAGTAAGCGGAATTATAGTCAGTAACTTAAAAATAGACGGATCAAATCTAAGTTTAGATACATATATAGTAGGAATATACTTATATAAAGTAACAAACTCCAAAGTAAATAGCTGTTGGTTTGAAGGTGGAGATACACAGAGGATAACGGGAATAACTCTTTCTTATTCTAATAACAATATTATTGAAGGTAACATCTTTTATAATAATGGTTCTTGTATTAACCTTGAGAATTCAGTGCGAAATATTATTGCAAATAACGTTATTTTGAACAGTGGAAGTGCTATTAGTATATTTAATTCTGATAAAAACATAGTTATAGGAAACGTTAGCCGATATTCTCCAGATAGTATTTATATTCAAAGTAGTAAAAATAATACTGTTGTAGGAAATGTATCACTGAATTATTCGACAGGGATTAATTTGCTCGACTCTGAAAGTAACACTATTGTTGGTAATGTCTGTCGAGAAGGTATCGATGGTTTTGATGTTCACACTTCTTCAAACAATATAATCGAAGCGAATGTCATTGAAGAAAATTCTAATGGTATATTTCTAGATGAGAATGCTAATAGAAATACGATCATTGCTAATAAGCTACAATATAATGTTATAGGTATTCGATTAGCACGGACGTGTAGCCATAATATTATTACTAGTAACTCATTATTAGATAACGAAACTGGAATATTACTAGAATCTACATGTAGTTTCAATCTTATTTCTAACAATATTGTTAGGTTCAATACTGACTATGGAATAAGAATAGCATCTAGTAGTTGCGAAAATAACGTGGTCCATGGAAATGATTTATATCAAAACGCTACAGATTTTTCTGATGAAGGAAGTGGGACAATATATCACAACAATAGAACAACTAGTGGATGGATAATGTAGTTATGAAAGTTGCAGTATTCGATGATTGGTATAGTGTTATGCATTATGTTGTAGGTGTAGTGAGTTATTTTATACCATTACTTGCTATAATCTTCTTTGCATACCAACTCGCAGAACACTTCGTTAATCACGAACCAGCTGAGTTCACATTTGGCGATTGCCTTGAATTCTGTCTTGGGTTTGCAGTTTTTGGATTAACACATAAGTTATTTATAGCAGTAATATAAGCTAAAAGATATATGAGGTGAAAATCATATGAGTGAGATAATAAATAAGTTTACATTGAGGAGCTTTATAATAATTACAGGTTGGGTTGGGTTACTGTGTTTCATTGCTTATGGAATTTATAGAAATCCGAGCCTTATTGAAAAAGTATTCGACGTCGCTTTCGGTACAGCGATAACGATAATAAGCTTTGCAGTAGGTAGATGGCTTTTCAGAGAAGGTGGTGGTTAGCGTGGATGACAATGCAATAATCAGTCTTTTTGCAATTACTTTTTCAATTGTGACTGCAGTTATGCTTAGAATACATGCAATTTATAAAGATCTATCGTGTAAGCTTATGGAACTTACAAATAAGCTAGGAGAAGTATCTGGAAAGATCGAGATGATAATAAAGTATATGAATAACAACAAAAGATGATATAGCTAATGCTAAATGTTATATAGAGAGCTTAGTATAGTATGACTTTCGTATCAGCATTTCCAACGAAAACTGTAATCTTTGGTGTAAGACCAGGACTGCGTTTTACACAAGTAATTGCTGAAAGTATGACAATATGTGATTCTTTATCAACTAAAAAAACAATAGCTATCACAGACTTTTTATATGATACTGGGTTTGTGATAATGCATCCGCTAATAAACAAGTTTGATTTCTGTTATAATGTTGAACTATTTACCAGAACTATTCGTGTTCTAATACCTATTGAAGAAGTTGCTCTATCATATGATTTTCTGAGTAAAACGCAAACAGTATTTTTCAAAGACTTTTTATATAGTATAGATTTAATTAAAAAACAAAAACTAGTAACTAACTTTGATTTGTGCTATAGCGTCGATTCATTTAGAAAGATTAAGCAGGCTATGAGATCTATCAGAGAGTTAGTATTTGTATATGATTTCTTCAAAGGAAGGCAAATCGTACCTATTAGAGATATACTGTATTGTACTGATTTTACATCAAAACTACTGATAATAAGCAAATTTGATTTGTGTCGCAATCTTGAATTGGTTACTAGAATTAAGCGTTATATAAAGTCTATTTTGGATCTAGCACTAGTATATGACATCTTAAGTATAAATCAGATTTTATCTCTTAGAGACTTCTTATATGACGCAGGTTATATAGTAAAACTACCGACAATAAATAAGTATGATTTAGGGTATAGTGTTGAAATAGTTACGAAGATCATGTATTCACTAATGCAGAAAATTGTTAGGAGAGTTTACTTTTTACCGCCTGAATATGCAGTTTGGCGTGACATTATTCTCGCTTCAGACCATAACACGAAAGTACTCATATGTAGAGCATTTTTAGATGCGTTTAAAAATGTACGTGATATGTTATTTGCAAAACGTATATCTATTAGCGATTCATGTGTAGTATCTGACTCAATAGAGGTAGAAAAAACATGACGATCGATGAATTGATCGAAAGTTTAAGAAAAACTGCTAATTCGATGGTCTTTGTTAAAGATGGCGATTTCGTTCTTGCAGAACATACAAACACATTCATCGATTTTGTCACTACTGCATTAGAGTTACTAAAACAGATATACGAAAACTTCAAACGCCAAACTAATAAAGAACTAGAAAACGTCGAAGCATGGATCAAGATAGCTTCAAAAATGGCGAGTAAGTTAGAAAAAAGGAAATATGGCGATATCGTAGTTACTTGGGATCACAATCTAGTTATCGATACACTTAAGCACATCGAAGCATCGCTAATCGAAATAAAAAATAACCTCTAACCTACAGATGCGGGAGCTTTGAGTGCTATCCAATAAAGTTTAAAGACTCCCTCGGGTGGAGGTGTATTGAATTTTACGGTTATGTACGTCTCGTCTGCAGTACAGTAGTCTATATCAGGTAGATTTGGCGACGCTTTGCAGACTACTACAGATACTGGTGTCTCACCAATGTTATGCGTAAATTTGAACGTATCTTTTATCCCATCTGCAGTGAGCGTGATCAATCCTCCTTGTACTCTAGCGTGTAGATCGAATATAGCATCAACTACAGTATTCCACTCCTCTGGTGTCAAGATTTCAGCACCCTTATACCGCAGAGGATACCATGACATATGCTTTCACTCACTCCCCATACACAAGAGGTATCTTAAGTTTTCTGGCTCTTCTTACAACCGCTATTTGTTTGTAGAACTGAAGTTCAGTATCGCTAAATCCCCACTTCTTCATGCTCTGCAGTTCTTTATCAAAGTCTGTATCGGATATTATGCCATCAACATAAGCATTGATCAGTTGTGTTATGTACATCTTCGCTTCGCTCTTAACAGGACGGTTTCTGATATACTCTTCCCACATCGTTTTGAGCTTATTCTTTTCATCATCTGACAGAGGTAAAGCGTCAATCATTGCATACAGCTTTCCAAGTGCCCAGTTGCTCGCAGTTGGCGAATACTCACTCAGTTCTACAAGCCTGTTCACTGTGCCGATTAGTTCTGTCCAAGCATTCTTGTATCTCTCGAATTCTGTGATTTTTCTCAAGAATTCTATCTCTTTTGGTGTGTATCCGAGCTTTCCAGCAACTTCATTCAGCACAGCTTCAAACTTAGTTTTGTCAATCATGAATCTGACGTACAGATCTTCTGCTCTTGCTAGATAACGCTTCATATCATCAACTAGCGGTTTAATATCTATATAAGTAGCCCAGAGTTCTACCCAGTTTTGCGGGATTTTTCTAGCTTTTACAACGTCATCAAAGTACTCTCTTGCTTCAGGTAAGTATTCGCAGATCGTTGCAAGCGTCATTGGAGTTGGTATATACTGCTGCATGTTCTCTCTTGCTTGTAGAATCATCTCCTCAATGTCTGCAATTCTCTGCTTTATCTCGATCTCTCTCTTCGTAAATCCGTAATTTGCAAGACTACTTATGAATGCATCAACTTCTGTTTTGCTAACGACACCATATCTAAAAGCCCTTATATAAGCAGAAAGCAAAGCTGAAGCATCGTTTTTGATCGGTCTCAGAGAAATATATGTGAGCCACACTTGCTTCCAATAATCGGGAATTCTTCGGTCTGTCAATACTTGATCCACAACATTGACATCTAGTGTAATGTATTCGCTCAGAGTAGCCATCGTTGATGGCGTCGGCAAATACTCTGACGCAGTATCTCGCTTTGCAATATCAGAAAGCAATTCCATAACTGCACCGATAAACTCAACTTCTTTTGGAGCGAGTTTGCATGCTTTTGCAGTGTATTCAAGCACTCTGTTTACATCTTCTTTCGACACATATCCAAATGCCATGCGATATATTACCCAACCGAGCCACCTGCTCGCCCAAGTTCTCATTCTACGTATTGTATAAACATCTCTCCATATATCGAGAGCCTTAACGTACGGTTTGTAATAATCATCAACAAACTTAAGCTTTAACTCGTTTGGAAGCGTATTCTCAGTTATGTTTTCATAGTCTTTTGCATAGAACTCGTTTATGCTATCAATTACTGCGGACAGTCTCTGCTTATATTCGTCGTAGCTGTCAATGATGAACTCCTGATAAGCAGTTGTAACATCTCTCTGTATCTCACGCAGAATGTCCAAAGCCCTATCCATCAATGCTCTGAGTTCAAGCAATCGTCTTTCTGGAGGCAGAAACATCACAGGCAAGTTTATCCATCCAGTAGTCCATGTCATCTTTTCGCTATCAAAGTATGCTACCTGAAAACTCGCTTTGATTAATCCCGCAAGCAACTTTTCAAGGGCTTTCCAGTCATAGAACCCTTCTTTAAATAGGTTCATGAAGCCAGTTCTGAGTAAAGTTCTCTCCTCAGTAAGCATGTTCATCGCTTCTGCTACGGCAGTAATTGGAATCCAATCTGGGTGTAATCCAGTTGCTTGTAGAGTTCTTGAGAAGTTTGTTATATCCATCCTTATTCCCGATACAGGATTTCCTTCAAGCATTCTTGTAGCAAACTCCTTCGCTTCAGAGTTTATCGTAACTCCTTTTGTTGATAAAAGCTCATACAATCCCCATTTGATCATCCAACGTTGATCGATCTTTGTCGGAATATCTGCGAGTGTATCGATTATGATCTGATTATCGCTTGTAAAGTTCGCAGATAGATTGAGCATTTCTTTGCGTATCCAAGAAAATCGGGCGAAATCATGCCATGTCATGTAAGTTTGCAGAACCGAGAACACTTCTTTTGCTTTGAAGTTCCAGTAGCGGGCATCTGTAGGTTCTGCTGCACCTAAAGCATTTGCTTCGGCTTTAATTTTATCCTTCATATCAGAAGTAATAGTAGCCCAAAGCAAACCGCTGATTGCCCTCGTTACAAATATCCAGAGCCTCTCTGGAGGTGGATACTTGTAGTGCAACAGATAGTATAGAACTCCAATGTCTGGATACATTCCTCTCGCAGAATATACCTTCAGAAAAGCAGATACTGCGTCTGCACCCATTCCGAAGATGTCCCTGATCGCCATCTTTGCTACGTCGCTTGCAGAAGGCATTTCGTAGATCAAAGCCAACGGTATTGTTCTTCTAGTACCGAAACGATCTATAACTTCAATTTTAATATTTGTATCTGTTATCCACTTGATGATCTCAGTTCTATAACCATAGAGCTTCAAGAATGCTATATATCTCTTCAAGACATCGTCAAACTGATTTGTCGGCATGTGTCTTCTCACTATTTCTTGCATCGTTTGTATCGATGGTAGTTCTACAACTAGTATATCTCTAAACGCAGCGTTTAGCAAGCGTACAATTGGGTTTGTCATCCAGATCGTTAAACCATACATCAAACCACGTGTGAACGTATCGCTAAGCTCACGCACATCTTTAGCGATCTCTCTGAACATCCACGCTGGCTTAATACGCCATCCTAAGCTCATCATGAATCCTAGAAGCTCTCTAATCCTAGCACCGATACCAACTGGCTCTACCGCACATCCGCCTTCGCTCTCAAGTTCCATCAGCACATTCGGTTCTAAAGTTTCGCAGAACGAAGCAAATCTATGCAATGCAAAGCTCGTACCCCATGCTAAGTAATGAACACCTACGATATCAGTTGCGATTAATTTGAGCGAATCCATAGCATATTTTACATTTTCTATAGGTGTCTCTGCTTCTAAGCTCTTCTTAGCTAGCGTATCAAACTGTGATATACTCCATTTAGCAAAAGTATCGTAGATGGGTGTTAAAGCCAATACAGATACAGCTGTAATCAGCTTCCCTATATCTGCACCTATTTTCGTTGCAAAATCAAGTATCTTTTGCACTACGAGTTTGATCGCTTCTAAACTTCGTTCCGCAATAGAAGTTATTGCATTGAGTACTGTACTTTCTATAATATTGACGATTGTTGTAAGAGCTGATGTAAAAGAATCGTATAACCACGAAGAAAATGCAATGATCTTCTCATAAATTGTTTTTGCTATATTTATAACAACGTTTGCAAGCTCATTAACAAACTTTTCCCAAGCATCTTTGACATGAGGTATATATTCAGTTACTTTATCCCACACAGCATCTGTGAGACTCAATATCATCGTCTTTAGATTGCGTGGAAGCTCGTTCGTTGCATTCACAAATCCCTGAAACGTAACTCCAAATCGTACAATATTATCCGAAAGCTCTTTTAACTTATCTAATGTGGGATCAACAATTTTTTGTTTAACTTCATTATATACTTCGTCATACGTCGGTTCTATATACTGTTTCCATATTGTCATTGCAATGTTATGTATTATCTCTGGAACTTTTGTTGGTAGTTCTATTAACGTGCTAACAAAAGCCTTAACATTATCAATTACTTTCGGTAAATCTACATAGAAGAATTTTGAAAGTGTATCAATCCACGTTACGATTTGTTCTGTAAAGAATTTTGAAATGATTAGAATCCACTTTGGTAACGTTTCTGTGAAAAATTTACTCACTACGACAAAGTAACTAGGTAATGTTTCGGTAAAGAACTTTACAATCACTCCAATTTGATTCAGTAATGTTTCAGTAAAGAACTTAATTACAATACTAAAGTAACTAGGTAACGTTTCTGAGAAGAACTTGCTCACTATAGTTAAATAGCTTGGTATTGTTTCGCTAAAGAATTTGCTTACACTAGTGAGATGAGTTGGTAATGTTTTGTTGAAAAATTCGTTTATTCTGTCAAAATAACTGGGTAATGTTTTAGTAAAGAAAGTAGTAATATTGTTAAAATAGCTTGGTAGTGTTTTGCTGAAAAACTCTGTTATGCTTACGAAATAAGTTGGTAGTGTTTTTGATAGAAAATCTGATACAGAATTTGCATATGAAATAAAAGCATTCTTGATGTTATTCAGAAGAGTTGGTAAACCGCTAAGGCTTGTTCCTATTCCAGATATCGTTGATGACAGAGTTGATGCCAATGATGAAATTAATGAAGGTATCATAGCAACTACGTTATATATACTACTCGCCATTGAGATGAGTGAGTTTATGCTTGCGTTTATACTGCTAATTGTCGAATAAATGATTGAAGGTAAATTTGATACAATGCTTAATATATTTGATACCACACCTGAAATATTACTTATACTGCTAATTACACTCGATATAGCGTTACTGATATACATTACACCATTCCACAGGCTACTGTTAGCAATCCAGCTTGTGATGCTATTATAGATGATGCTTGCCAGATTGCTAAGCTGTGCGCTGATCCAGTTTGCTAACTGCCCAAGCGGGTCAGTTATGCCGTGTACTGCTGAAGATACTAAATCTAAGTTTATTTTCTTTATTGCTTCTTCTTCTCTGATAGCTTCTATTACATATAAGTATGATTGTTTATCTACAGCGATATCTACAATAGCTCTAGCTATCTTTCTACTATTTTCGCTAACTGCTGATGCTACAACATTAATCTGAACTTCTGCATTTTTACGTAACGTTTCGGCAACTACTTTACTGATTCTCTCAATATCTTCTTTACTGAGTAACACCTCTCGCATACAGTATATATTTATGCGATCAGCTTTTTAACTTCTTCGATACCAAAAGTGTATTCGATGAACTTTACTCTGCTTATTTCTACTTTTAGCTTGTTCATCAGGTCGTCTATGTTCTTAACTGGCAATGGAAAAACTCTACTGTAAATTCCTTTGTAGATAATACGCACAGAAACAATATACTCCCCAAAACTGGTTTTTGAAGCTTCGATAACCTGTACAGTAACCCCATCTACATCAATAAAAAAAGGAGTTAATTGAAAAGAAATATTAATCATAAATTTATCTTATATACGTTGTAGGCGTCTGTGGAGATAACTTTTTAACGTATTCGTTTAGCTTCTTTACTGTCTTGAACAGTTCTCTGCTCTTCTTTGCTAATGGGCAGGAGTTTATCTGATCGCATTCCATTGTAGAGTATTCGAAAGCCATCTCATGAGCTTTCATCAGCATATCCTGAATTATGTTTGTAAGCTCGTCTCTAACTTCGTCGTTCATTACATCCTGACTTGTTATAGAAGTGCTGCCAATCTCTTTCGGGTCTCTTTCAATTTCTTTCCTAGCTCTAACTTTTCCTTCCGAATTGGTTTCAACCATACAACCACCTCTTCATATAGTTTTTCTAACGTCTGCGTATTTAAGCCTTGCTCTGACCAATGTTGTATCCACCACCCTTTGAATTCTTCATCGGTCATCTTTTCCCATGCTGTAAAACCCCAAGAGTGACGCTTTGCACGCCAAGACACGAGCTGCAGTATTGCGTTCTGATATTGTCTGATCTTAACTGGGTTCTGCTCTTCTTTCGGAATTCTCTGTGCTGTCCACTTCTCTATATATTCTCTCTGATGTTGTAGAATATCATACTGTGCCACTCTCTGGTTTTTGTGGAAGTCTAGCATTTCCTCTGGCTTACAATAGTTAGAGTAAGCCCACACAAACCCAGATGTACGATTTACTATACCTCGTATCTTGTTTACAACAACATCAATCGCTGGCGGGTTTTTCCAGCCATCTGGAAGTTTATATATGCTATTTTCTGGCAATAGAACTCCATAACCTAGTGGAGTTACTCCAAGAATAAAGCCTATCTGTAGATGATCGAGTGTTTTGAAGTACAGATATTTCAGTTCATTTTGGTATGTCAAGATCGGTATTACTCCCCATCCTTCATCCGTCTCGGTTAATCTCGCCCTTCCCAACACGCTTAAGCCTAGAACAAAGGCATTCGTCTGTGCAGACATTATCATCATGAGTCTGTTGAAAATGTGTTCATCGGTAACTCCAGTCATTTTTATATACTGTACTATCAAATCCAGATCTTTTTTCCACGAAATGTCGGGAGTTCTCAAAAGCCTCATTTTCCAGAAAGTTGCTCTAATAAAATCTCTTGTGACGATCGGATCATATATCCCCATACCATATGGTGTTTCTCCATATTTTGCTTTACCCAATGTTCCAGTTGTTAGACTTATATAAAACCGCTCTAAAAAGTTTTCAGCGATATATTTATCAAAATCTACAAACCAATCATGTATTTCGCCATAATCTACAGGCACAAAGTTTGCATATATTCCTTGTGCAAACTCGCTCGCAGAAGGAGTTTCCCAGATAAAATCTAATGTGACTGGCTCAAACTCTATCGGGAGAATACTATACAGTAGCCCTAAACCTAACTCTGTTAGGTCGAATGCAGAGATTTGAAGCCACGACCACTCTGCGAAAATCGGTGCAATATCGAGCGAACGTAGATATATATTATAAACTGCATCTGGAGTTAGCGTCTTCTGATAATAAGCTTTCTTTTTCAATATTCTTGTATTTGCATCCCACACCATATGTTCTATATCGTTTTAAATCTATAAATGTTTTTTCGTTATCTCGATTAGTTTCTTGCCGATTACACTCCACTCATAATTCGGAACTATTACTGACTGTACGTACTGCTCTATTCTGCTTTTCCAGTCATCGAAATTATCCAACGCCTGATGCAAGATATCTACTGCTTTATCTGTGAGCATTTCTACACCGCAGCCGATGTGGATCGGATTATTCGGCAATACAGTTCCGCTTTTTACCGAAGGTATTAGGCAGAAGTCTGGTAAGAAATCTTCCCAAGCTCCACCTTTCGCTCCAAATACGATCTTTTTTCGTGCTAAAGCTTGCAGAGCGGGATGCTCAAAACCGCCGCCACGGCTCGTGAGCAGATATACGTCGCAGATATCCATCAGCTCGATAATAGATAGATCATCGAGGAATGATACATTTATTCTAAACTTTGGCTCTAAGTTTTCTATCGCTATTTTGCTCTCATACACATCGATTGATAGCGGTCTCCTCACAACTAGTGCCACATCATCTCTTTCGCTAACAAGCTTGTTGAATATCTCATAAAGCAGATCCTCACCTTTACGATAACCAGAATGCAATAGCCAGCATTGTATCAGCTTTTTGTTGTGCTTCACTTTATACTTATGCAATTCTGTAAACTTCTTTGGCTGCAATTTTGGCGAAGTAAGAAACTCCTTTGTACATCCATGTGGAACGACGTAAACTGGTTTTTCAACACCAGAACTGATCAATGCGTTTCTAGAAAAATTTGATGGCACAATAATAGCTTCAGCATAGTTGAGTGCGTTTACAGCATACTCGGATATGCGGTCTGAGTCACTCACATCAACTGCGATTATCTGTGCTCTGATATGTGTTTTGTCGAGCACCTTTTTCTTGTAAACCTCGAAAGGATAGAAAAACGGGTGTAGAAAGAATAATGGATTTGTAGATACTGTCGCCACTAACGCTATTGTTGTAAAAGACTTTTCGTCTGCTGTAATAACATTATATTGCTTTCTAAGTTCTCGCACATGCTGCTCAGCGATAAATCTGAAGCTAACCCACTTACTAATAGGATAAACATAGTATATTGGTTTTGTACTCATTAAAAAATAAAAAAAAGTAAAACTTTAAAAAAATTTCGTAATTTATTAAAGGTTATTCACGGAATTATGGAGTAGCTGTAACCTTCACTATGATGCTGTTTGCGAGGTCCGTGAGTATTGTTTCATCTAGATCGTAAGCGGTCTTGAAGTAGCTGATCAATCCACTTGCGAGTTTGTCGCTGGCAACTCCACCCTGTCTGTTCACGTGCTTCCAGAGCTTCAAAGCAAAGCCGATATAAGTTGCCCTCACACCGCCAGTAACTCCTTTCTGGTCGAGGTAGTCTCTGACCATATCTCTTATCGTAGCGACCGCATTCATTCCAGCCTGTGCCCTCGCTAAAGCCGTATCCTTAACATCTCCGAACCTCGTTCCGATTACTGTTGGGTTGTACTTCTTGCTATACTTATCAAACATCTCTATTCCAGACTTATACAACGCCATTCACCATCACCTCCTTTCTATTTTTAACAATAATGTGTTGGTCAGGTATATAAATTTTATCATAGCTTAATATATTAATGATATAATTAATGATATTCCGTAATAGTATCGTAAAGTATATATTAACAGAAGAAATCAATTAATATGGAATGCAGTATGTCTGAAGGAGTAGAAGAAGAAAAGATCACGATAGAGATATCGAAAAAGCACGCCAAAAAACTCGCAAAAGCGAATAGAGCAATAAGTTTTGTCATAGCAGACATTCTAAATAAATACGGTATTCTGGGGAGCACTAGAATAGATTACATGAATTTTGCATGGCGTGTTTTGAAAATTTTGCTTGATCGTAGTACTTTTTTGTGGAATAAGATGATAGAAGTAGAGAAAACCGCATACGTGATGGCTCGCAACCTCGATAAAAAAGTACTCGATGAAATTGAAGAACGGCTAACGACGATATTCAAAGAAGCTCTTGAAGAATACAGCGAAATTGATTTTTACACGGCAATCGATATTATAGCCAGAGAAGCTGAAAAAAGGACTGGGAGAAAGTTAGAGGATGATTATTATGGCGGTAGTAAAGCTAGAAATAATGATTCCTGAAAAGCTCTGGATGAAACTCGATGAGATGGAAAGTAAAACTGGAGTGCGAAAAGAAGATATCTTTATAAGGGCAGTGGTAAATTTAGTAGAGGGATATAGATGCCCGAAATGTGGGTTTGTGGTAAAGGATTTCCGAGAAGTGAGGTGAGGTTATGTCGCTAGTAGAGAAATTAAACGCTCTGACGGCTGGAATCGACGATCCGAAAGTCAAGTTTGATGTAATGGGTACTATAAACTTTCTAGCAGATCTATATTCGGCAGGTAAAATAAATCTCGAAGATCTCATGAGAGATTTACTAGATATTTGTAGAACTATTGTTGAAATAACAAACGTTGATCTCACACGTGATGAAGTAGAAGCAAAAGCAAAACTACTCGCTGAAGACCTCGCTACAGAAATAAAACTGCAAGGGCTACGAAAAAGAATGATACATGGTAAACTAGATATGATCTTTCGATAGTAACTTAGAGAATAGTTTAACTATAAGCGTCATTATATAATAGAAAATAGTTGCCAACATCGTATAGCCGAACAAAATAACCAAAAACGTAAATGGCGTCGTCACAACATATTCGTCATCGATTTTAAACATAATAGGTAGCACAATCGCATACATAACTATTACTGACAGTATCATCGAAAGCCCTAGCGTTAAGCTCCCTTTTTTCTTGATTTCTTCATCTATAACCATAGCACACCACCACTACTAAAGTTATATATCAGCACAGTTTTCTGCTTGCTTCTATCGCTTCCTTTGACTTTTTGCGTACATTTGTAATGTTCGATGACTTTAGTTATATATTTCGACGCAAAATCGGCAATATAATCTATACACATATGGTCTTCGGGTAGTTTAAGCACAAACTTCCCCTCGATGCTAGATAACATACTTAATAACGTTTTCATATCATCATGTGTAAATCTTAGTCTATAATAACTATCTCTTGGTGTTTGTGATGCTGTTAGAAATGGTGGATCACAGTAAAACACCGTGTTTTTAGAATCGTAGAGATGTATTATATCTCTGAAGTCTTTGTTCTCTAGCGTAACATCTAACCACATTTTTGCGAGTTCCGATAGAGAAGCGATTTTTCGCATATAAATCTTCGCTCTCGATGTTTTTACGTTCTTTGCTACTTTGAAACCACCTCCTATTGTACCATGAAAGCCACACATATGTATATAGAAGAGCAATGCTGCTTTATCGACGTCGCTCATGTTGCTGCAATCACCGTTTTTAATCATTGCTCTAATCTCATTGTACATTCTGCGTGAGAATGGCATTAAAACGAGTTTACGCATCAGCTTGCGTGGCTTCTCACGCAAAACTTTAAAAAAACTGTACACTAGATCGTCTTTGTCATTGTAAACGATCACGTTGAAAATGGTCCTTGGTACAAATATAGAGATTGTGCCACCACCGCCAAAAACCTCTACGAAAGTGGTACATCTGGATATTTTAAGCAATCGTAATATCTCGTCTTTGATATACCAATCGCCGCCTATAACTGGAATCGGTTTTGGGTTTTTCGTTTCTCCAAACTCATCTCTGATATATTTTAGTAGATTATCTGCTATGAGCTTATCCATGATCTCACCTAACTATGTTTGTATATCTAAAGACTTTTGCCATTTCCACTTCACCCAACGTTTGTAGATCTTCTCACTGATTTTGCCTTTAAATGCTTTTTCCTTTACTCTAGGGTCTTCTAGTAGAGCAGATATCTTAGAATTCCAATGTGGGTCTGACATTGTTTTAATAATGTGTTTCTGATCTGCGTATGGGCAGAAACAGCAGTTGCCAGAATGTCCGAGGCACTCGTAGCAAGGATTTAGCTTTATTCCATTCTGTTTCAGATAGTCAAAAACATCTTCCTTTTTCCAATCAATGATTGGATTTACGCACCACTTTTTCGTTAGCTTGACATACGAAAGAACATCTATTTTTGACCGCTTCTTTGAATCGCTGTTCCTGATCCCCGTGACCGTGATTTCTTCGGCCTGTCTGAACGCTTTTCTTTTTAGGCTATACAAACACCAGCGGTAGAAAGGCGATGGAATCCCCCATTTTTTACATAGCGCAAAGAAATCTTCTGTTTTCACAACCCTGAGCCTTTCAGCTATCCCCAGCCTGTCTGCGGTCTCGATCACATACCCGGTGCACTCGTGGTCTGTGTTCCCCGTGATCTCAACATACAGCACATCCCAGTTGCTGTGGTTCACATTGTCCAGAACCCATAATAATGCAGCCGTGCTATCTTTCCCACCACTCCATAAAACACTAAACTTCTTCTGATTTAAGATTTCAGCCGCCTTTTCAGAGCACTTAATCGAAGTAGAAGTCATATCATTCATAATTTTACTACTTAGCCCTGATACTCTTTTTTCACTAGCTTTAACTCGCCAAGAACACGTAGAATTGCGAAGTTTACTAGTTTCGGGTATCGCACAATGTAAGATATTGGAATGTAAACCTGCTGTTTCTCTAGATCGAAATAAAAGCTTATGAATCTCTTAATTCGTTGATCGCTAACCTTCTTGTGTTTGCGTCCAAATACGACGTAGGTTTTGCCCAGATATTTCCGCTCTTTCATGTAATACAGATCTGCAACTCCATCTCCATACTTCTTCTTTATCCTTTTTTTAAACTCTTCGAAGAACTTTATCAAGAGTTCTTTTGTGATCTCAGGCTTTTCTCTATTCTCAACTATCCAATGCTTTCTTACGTACTCTTTCTTTCCGTCTCTGGACCTCGTGGTATCTTCGATCGTGGTCGGCAATAATTCCAGAAACACGTTTACGAGCCTCATACAATTATTTCTAACAACTCAAAGTATATAAAGCTTTCGGTAAAAAATAAAATTAAAAATAATGCTAGATAGTTAAGTACCTCTCAGCGATTTTGCCCATTCTGCAGGACTCATCTGTCGGCTCGCATAGTTCTTGTACATTTCACACTCTTTGTATGCGTCTTTTTCTAAGTTAAAACATACTTTCATATACGTCTCGTATGTCACTTTAGCTGTGCAGTTGTATAGGAAGGGGCACATCATATCGACCACCTAAACTAATTACTTTGTCGATTTATTTAAGCTTTTCTAAGATACATATATAGCGTGTTCACTGTGTACAGAGTGAGAGCCTCTTATTATTTCTTCTGAATCTCATTAAATAGAACTCTATTAGTATAAAGACCTTTTGATATATGATTTATAAATATAAATATTAATCATGATAGATTTTTTCGGCCCTCCCAAAAAATAGAAAAAGATAAAAAAATAAAATAAAAATAAAAAAAGAAAAAAAGAGAATAGGAGGAGGATTATCTTTATTAATAATTATATTTATAAATCATATACCAATAGGTTTTTAAACTAAAAGGAATCTATTTAGTGAGATTTTGAAGAAATAATAAGTGGCTCTCACTTTGAACACAGTGTACACGGCTATACAAAACATCTCTCGATATCTCACATAATCAATAATTGATTAAAAAAATGGAATTAATATTTGAAAGTTGCACCACACTCGAAGCACTTGTAAATCTCGTTTCCATCGTCGTCGTATGATATCACGATGATATTTCCGCCCCCCGATCCGCAATATGGGCATCTCATTTTTCTCTCCTCTCGTTTTCTACTCTGATACATATTCAACAAACCCTATACAACGTTTAGAGACACAAATTCTGACACGTGGGCAGAACTCGCATCTATCAACTTCTTCGCAACCACTTTTAGCAAGTTCACAGCTGTTTTGCAATGGACAATCTAAGCAATCCGAGATCAAATCACAGAAGTCCATTAGTGCATCTAACACTACAGTTTCTTCTGTATCAACTCCGTTTTTAGCAATCTCTTGGAACTGTTTAGAAAGCTGTTCTATCTGTTCTTTTCTTCTTCGAAGGCTCTCCATCAATTTCCATATCACTTTTTCGTTTATTATTCCATACTCGGTTTTGATTTCTCCCATCTTGATCACCTCCTTAATCAATCTTATTTGCATCTCAAAGTATATAAAGTTTTCGATTTTGCTCGAAATCTCGAAAACTCGAAAACTAAGGTCCAATATAATATTGCTAACAAATAGCAAAGTGATAAGATAAAAAAAAGAGAGAACTAAGCTAGTTTTGGTTCCTCTAATTGTTGTTCATTTCGCAAGTGTTTATTTGCTGCATCAATATAAACCTGCATTTTTTGGACAACAGTTTTTAGTGAAAGTGGGCAGGAAAATGGAATATCCGAGTTGTAGACGTAAACACTGTAAATTTCGCTGTGATCGAATTCTCGATCTACTTCAGTATCATTGATCCAGACTCTATCTGAGACGACAATACTCACTGGAGTATAATAATTTCGAAGCACTACTCTTTTAACAATTTTGTTTTCTAGTGACAATACTAATTCCCATCTCTCTTCTTTTACGAACTCTATCAGATCCTTAAGATGAACTCCAGTGTTCCACGGATACTTATCCTTAAGAGAGCTACCAATAAAACTATCTACTGTGCGATATAGGCTTTTAGACACGTTTATTATTGTTGCGTCTTTTACTTCTACCATTTTATCACCTCCTTGATCAATCTTATTTGCATCTCAAAGTATATAAAGTTTTCGATTTTGCTCTCGCCTCTTTTTTAAGAGAAATCTAAACGACTAACTTTTCTCTCTTGCAAGCATTTCCAAAAGCGAACACAATCGCTGCAATCGACGCTACACTCGATATCGCAGTCTTTGGGACACAAACTACAGTCTCTAATGCAATAGTCCTCTATCTCGGCTATTAAGTACTCTAATTCCATGTAAACATAGTTCAGGTCCTTTCTCAGTTCTTCATCTTGTTCTTTGTAGATTATGTTATCTATGTCGTCTTCTATCTCGCTGATCTTCTTTCTGACGTACTCCAGCTCTTCTAGCATCCGTTTAATTATTTCTTTCCCTCTCTCACATTCATTCATTCTTCTTACTTCTTTTTTCGCAACTCTTTCCATTTCAACCACCTCCTTTTCTTCAACACTTATTACACTCTAAAAGTATATAAAGCTTTCGCTTATCATTTAAATACTCGAAAACTCGAAAACTCGAAGAGCCAGGTCCTGGAAAACTCGAATACTCGAAAATAAGTTAAAGTTCTTTAGTATAATGCTAACAAATAGCAAATACAAACATTAAAAAAAAGTTTAAATCTTTTGTAAAAACTCATTTTTTCTTCATGTTCTTAATTATATCTTCAAGCGTTGCGTAGAGTGAGATTGTACCGACATAACTACCATATTCGTTCTCAGTTTGTCTGAACAACACTATTACATATCCGTGTTCAATAGTTTTGTATATTCTACTCACTACGAAATTTTCATAATATGTTTTTTCTAATAGCCGTCTCACGAACTCGTAGAGTTCTCTATTCTCTTTCTCATTCAATTCAAACCCATGCACTATTTCTTCTTTTGCACTATCCCAACTCTCGAACTCTCCTTTCGAGTATAATTTAATTTCTTTTATTTCTTCCATTTCAACCACCTCCCTCATCAATTCTATTAGCACCTCGAAGTATATAAAGCTTTCGCTTATCATTTAAATACTCGAAAACTCGAAGAACTAGGTCCTGGAAAACTCGAAAACTCGAAGAACTAGGTCCTGGAAAACTCGAATACTCGAAAAGTCTTATAATTAAATTAATAAATTAAGGAATACTATGCATGTGATATAGCTCTTCGAGGACATCTTATAGCATCAATTAGTTCAGAAAACGTTAGATATGTTTTGCTTTTTTCACGTTCGTTTTCGAGCACTATTATATATCTCTTTTCAACCGTTTTAATTATCTTATCTAGTGTATAGTTGCAATAGTTTGTTCTACTTAACAACTCTAACACAAACATATATAGCTCTCTGTTGTCTTTTTCATCAATTTCTTGCCCATGTACTGATATGCTTTCTACAAATTCAAAACCGTCTATTTTTTCTTTTCTAACTAATACTACTTTCATTTCTATCACCCCCTCGGTTTATACTAAGTTCTCAAAGTATATAAAGCTTTCGCTTATCATTTAAATACTCGAAAACTCGAAGAACTAGGTCCTGGAAAACTCGAATACTCGAAGAACTAGGTCCTGGAAAACTCGAATACTCGAAAAGTCTTATAATTAAATTAATAAATTAAGGAATACATAAACAAAATATTGTAATGTCGATT
>Ga0080004_1136466_pt1 | contig 28595 bp, 31 predicted proteins | sample WasSprMetagenome_FD_69207 | JGI IMG/M metagenome (GOLD analysis project Ga0080004, IMG submission 69207) | Sulfidic aquatic microbial communities from Washburn Spring, Yellowstone National Park, USA - WS (SPADES assembly) (version 2) | ecosystem: Environmental > Aquatic > Thermal springs > Hot... | reverse complement strand
TGGTAAAATCGCTGATATTTTTCCTTTAGAAGGAGATAGTAATAACTACCCGGATAATAAACGGATATCCGGTCCCCATCCGGGTAATCTATCCGGTAATCATCCGGGTAATCTATCCGGTAATCATCCGGGTAATCTATCCGGTAATCATCCGGGTAATCTATCCGGTTCTCATCCGAGTAAATCCTTAGTTAAAATCTATGACGAAGGTGTAGAATTTACCTCTCCATATGATGGAAAAAAATTATTTTTCACTCCAGAACTATCTATTGAAATCCAAAAAATTCTTGGCGCAGATATTATATTTTCTTTTGATGAATGCACATCTCCATTATCTGATTATGAATATACTAAAAAAGCTTTAGAAAGAACACATAATTGGGCCTTAAGATGCTTGAAAAAATTTAAATCAAAAAATCAAGTAATGTTTGGAATAGTACAAGGTGGAGAATATAAAGATTTAAGAGAAGAATCAGCAAGATTTATAAACTCTTTAAATTTTTTTGGTTATGGTATAGGGGGAGCATTAGGAAAATCTAAAAAAGATATGCACAATATTTTAGAATGGGTAATTCCTTTGCTTGATGAAAATAAGCCAAGGCATTTATTGGGAATAGGAGAAATTGATGATATATTTGAAGCAGTTGAAAGAGGAATAGATTTATTTGATTGTGTAATACCAACAAGATGGGCAAGACATGGAGCAGTTTTTACATACAATGGAAGATTAAATTTAAAATCTAATAAATATTTAAATGACAAAAATCCTATTGATAAAAATTGTAAATGCAGAGTTTGCAAAAATTTTTCAAGAGCATATTTGGCACATTTGATGAAAGAAAAAGAATTATACGGAATAATGCTTTTAACAGAACATAATGTTTTTTGGATATTAAATTTAATGAAAGAAATAAGAAATAGCATAAAGGAAGGCAGGTTTTTAAAATTTAAAGAAAAAATATTAAATCAATGGAAGAAAAAGAGATAGAAAAATTAAGAAAAGAATCATTGGATTATAGTTTAAAAGATTGTGCTGCTACGAGTGCTATGTCTGGGTTTGGTGATAATTATATTTCTCCTTACATAATTTCTATGAATGCTAAACCTTATCAAATAGGTCTTTTAACATCTTTGCCAAATATATTTTCTCCAATAGCACAAATTATAGGATCAAAGTTAATGATGAGGTTTTCAAGAAAACAAATAGTATCTTTTGCAGTATTATCTCAAGCATTGATGTGGCTTCCAATAATTTTTTCAGGATATCTATATTTGAAAGGATTTATTTTCGCTCCAACATTTTTAATCTTCTCTTATGCATTATATATATTCTTCGGTAGTTTAGGAGGACCAGCATGGGTTAGTTGGATGGGTGATTTAGTAAAAGAAAAAGAATTGGGAAGTTATTTTGGATTAAGAAATTCAATAGGCACAATAGTAAGCATAATTTCAATAACTGTTGCAGGTTTTATTTTGGACCTTTTCAAATTTTGGAATACTGAAAAAGCTGTATTTGTAGGCTTCTCTATTATATTTTTCTTAGCAATGGTTTTTAGAATATTATCAAGAAGATTTCTTTTAAAGCAATATGAGCCAAAGTTTAAATTTCAAGAAGAACATTATTTTTCATTTATAAGCTTTGTAAAAAGATTGCCAAAAACAAATTTCGGAAAATTCGTTATATTATTATCATTTATGAATTTTGCTGTTAATTTAGTTGGACCATACTTTAACCTTTATATTTTTAGAGATTTGAAATTCACATATACTCAATTTATGCTTTTAAGTGTTTCCTCATCAATTGCGTTTTTCATTTTTTATCCTTTCTGGGGAAAATTGTGCGACAAGTTTAGTTATACAAGTGTTTTGAAATTTTCTTCAATTCTAGTATCTTTTGTTGCTTTATTATGGTTTCTAACAATTTTTCTTTATCCTATCCAAGCATTTTATTATCTTTTATTTGTTAACTTTTTCTCTGGATTTAGCTGGGCAGCATTTAATTTAGCAACTAATAATTTTTTCTATCTTAATGTAAGTCCTCCAAAAAGAAGTTTGTGTTCTGCATATTCAAGTATTTTATATGGTTTATCAATTGTAATAGGTGCAGAGCTTGGAAGCCAATTATTAAATATTTTGCAAAATAGATATGTTAATTCAATAATGTTGTTAAGTGTTATTTCTGGATTTTTGAGATTAATTTGCGGTGTTCTTTTCATAATTATTATTGAAGAGCCAAAAGTAATTTATAGATCATTATTACCAGAATTTTTAGAAAAGTTAAGAAAAATAAAATCAACTATAATTTTAGAATCAGCAGCATTTTTCCAGGAAATTTATAAACTCCCAAGCATAATAAAAATAATTTTAAAAAAAGAAAATAATAAAGAGAACGGAAAAGAAAAATAATTTTATAATTATTTTAGAGCCCGGGTGGCGGAATTGGCAGACGCGCGAGACTCAAAATCTCGTGGCTTAAAAAGCCGTGAGGGTTCGAATCCCTCCCCGGGCAATGTTCGGGATGTGGGGTAACGGATAGCCTACGTCCATGGGGTGGACGTGACGCCGGTTCAACTCCGGCCATCCCGAAATAATGGAAGTAAGAAGTGAGAGATGGGAGGTGGGAAAGGGAAGTTGTGGTAAAATAATATTATGGAAAATCAGCTCACTACAGATTAAACGGATTCAAAACAGATTAAAACGGATATATCCGCGTTTATCCGTGTTGAAATCCGCGTTTATCCGCGGGATACTATAGATAAAAAATTAGACCAACTCACTAATCAGCTCCAAGACCTCCAAACCCAACTCACCCCTCAAGCCCCCGAAACCAGTCAAGAAAACAAAAAATTTTAAAATCCTTTCCCTTTTTGAACTCAAACATATAGGTGATAAAATTTAATAATGAAATGAATGAAAAAACCTTATTTTCATTAGATAATATAAAAAGTGTTGATGATTTAAGGAGGGAATTTATTGAAAAATTTAATTGGGACCATCCTCAAATTAAAGATTTATTTTTTAACTTTAACGAAGGTATCCATCATCAAATTAAACAAGCGATAGCTATAGCAGAGAAAGATATATTCCGAATTTTTTATTTTAGCCTTAAAAACATATTAAATCCTGAAAAAGAATTAAAAACAATAGAACGAAAAATTTTATCTTTTAGCGAGATAAAACAAAATCTTGACAAGCTAATTTTTATCTTTGAGCATGATAACTTTAATTACATTGATTTTGTCAAAGGAGAAAAAATTGGTTCAAGAGTAAGAATAAAAAGATTTTCAATCACCCCAGAAAATAGAGATAGATTGAGAACTCCATCAGAAAGATTAGGAGAGCTTAAACTTCTATCATCAGAATTTTCTCATATAAAAAATAAAATAGAAGAAGCATTTAGTGTTGAAGCTGTTACAGATAAATTTTACAAAGAATACATAGAACTTTTCCAATTAATCGAAAAAGAATTAATTAAACAGAAAGTAAACGTGGAAAAGGAAAAGGTTAATGAATTTTTAAGAGATTTTATTCATTTAATTTTAAATAGAATTATGTTTCTTCATTTTGTTCAGAAAAGAGGATGTTTTGGAGGAGATAAAAATTTTTTAGCAAATTTTTGGGATGCTTATAAGGAAAAATTTTATGGCGAAAATAAATTTCATCAAGAATGGTTAAATGTTTTATTTTTCGACTCGCTTTCAAAACCGTCATGGCAATTTAATGAAAAACCTTATTTAGGGGAATTTAATAATATTTTGAAATATGCTCCTTATTTAAATGGTGGACTTTTCGAAGCTGAAGAATTAGATAAAATAGGTTGGTTAATCCCTGATGAACTTTTTGATAATATCTTTGAATTTTTTGGAAGATATAATTTTACAGTTACAGAATCTACTCCATTTGATATTGAAATCGCTATTGATCCCGAAATGCTTGGAAACATTTATGAACACTTGGTTAGTGTTGAAGAAATAGAAGAAGAACAAGCAAAAGCAGGAATTTTTTATACACCAAAAGTAGAAATTGATTTAATGATAAGAAGAGCATTGGTTGAATTTTTATTTAATAAAACAAAAATTAATAAAGAAAAAATCTACAAATTTATTTTTCCAGAAGCAGAAGAAGAAATTAAAAATCCATTTACCAAGGACGAAGCAGAAAAAGTTTTAAAAGAGTTAGAAGAAATTTTTATCTTAGATCCAGCCTGCGGTTCGGGTCATTATTTAGTAGTTGCTGAACAAGTTCTGTACGAGTTAAAAGAAATTCTTTGGCAAAAATTAAATAAATCTCATTTAGGTAAATATGAAGAAAAAAAGAAAATTATTGAAAGAAATATTTATGGTAATGATATTAAACCCTGGGCTGTTAACATAGCAAAATTAAGATTATGGTTAGATCTTTTTGTAGATGCAGACGATGAGCTTTTAAAAAACCAACACGAACCACTTTTGCCAAATTTGAATTTCAAAATAAGATATGGAGATAGTTTAGTGCAAAGATTGGGTAATAAACTCATAGAATTAAGACATATAAAAAGTCATTTTAAATCTGATCTACTGAAAGAACTTATTAGAAGAAAAAAAGCTGTTTATGAAAATAGAATAAAATCAAACGAAGCTTTGATTTGGGAGAAAAAACTGTTACAAAACACCCTCTCAGATCTAATTGTTGAAATTAATCAGAAAATTCAAAATAAAAATAGTGAAAAACATAAGTTAGAAAACCCTAAGCCGTCAAAAAATCTTTTAGGTTCTGTTACTGAGGTTAAAATTGATTTTAAAAAGATAAAAGAAATCGAAAAAGAAATTCAAAATTTAAAAAAAGAACTAACTGAACTAAAAGAATTTAAAGAAAAATTGAATAGCTCAAAAGAAGAACCTCCCATGATTTGGGATTTAGCATTTGCTGAAGTTTTTCAAATGAAAAGAGGTTTTGATATTGTTATTGCTAATCCTCCTTATGTAAGGCAAGAAAGAATTGAAGATCTAAATAAATTTTATTTAAAAAGCGAGTACAAAGAAAAACTTATAGAACAAACTCGCTTAGATTGGAGTTATGATTATGAAGGAAAAATTAAATCAAAATCTCCAATTCCAGAAAAATTTGACAAAAAATGCGATCTCTATGTCTATTTTTATCTTAAGGGATTAAAACTTTTAAATCCCGATGGAATTTTGTGTTATATTTCTTCAAATTCTTGGCTTGATGTTGGTTTTGGAAGAGTTTTGCAAGAAGTTTTAATTAAAAGATGCCCAATAGTTGCAATTTACGATAATCAAGTAAAAAGATCTTTTAAACACGCCGATGTAAATACAATTATTGCTTTAATTAAAGCACCAAAAGAAAAAGATTTTGAGGAAGAAGTTAAAAATAATGAAGTCAGATTTGTGATGTTTAAAAAGCCTTTTGAGGAAGTAATGTATTCGGAAATTTTTATTGATTTAGAAAAAGATTATGATTTAAAAGAATTTCAAGAAGGCAAAAGAAGAGAAAATGAGATTTATAGATTGCATATTGTAAATCAAAAAGATTTATGGGAATTTGGAAAAGATGAAAAAACTGGTCAATATACTGGCAACAAATGGGGAGGAAAATATTTAAGAGCACCAGAAATTTACTGGAAAATTTTAGAAAAAGGTAAGGGGAAATTAGTAAGATTAGGAGATATTGCGGAAGTTAAAAGAGGATTTACAACCGGCGCCAATGAATTTTTCTACGTCGAAGATGTAACAGATAAAATTGAGTTTTCCGAGATAAAATCAAGAATTAAAAATTTAGGAGATTTTAAAAGTTTAGAAGAAATTAAAAAAGCAGGATTGAGAATTGTGAGAAACACAAAAACTGGTGATTATTGGTTGATTGAAGAAGAATTTTTAAAGCCGGTGGTAAAGAGTCCGAGAGAATGCAAAACAATTTTAATTAAACCTGAAGATTTGAAATATAAAGTTTTAATGGTGCATAAATCAAAAGAAGAATTAAAAGGAAAGAAAGTTTTAGATTATATTGAGTGGGGAGAAAAACAAGGATTTCACAAAAGACCAACTTGTAAAAGCAGAAAATGGTGGTGGAGGTTAGAAGGAATAATTCCATCTTTTACTCGAGGGTTGTTCATTAATGATAGATTTATTACATCTCTAAATAATGTAGGTTACGTGGATGCCGAACTTATTATGCCAATTTTTAAAGATTTAACTATAGATCCAAAAAATATTGTACATTTTTTAAATTCATCAGTAGGTAATCTATTTTTAGAACTGGTAGGACGGGTTGCTTTAGGAGAAGGCGCATTAAAAATTCAAAATTATGAATATGAAGAAGTTATGGTTCTAAAAATTTCCTTGAAATATCCTCAAGAATATAATGTTTTTAAATCTATCTTCACTGAACTCGGTTTTGACCCCAACAAACCCATTCGCGAACAAGAGCCAAAGCCATTACCAGATAGGAAGGCGTTAGATGATATTGTTTTTGATGCTTTAGGATTAACCGAAGAAGAAAGAAAAGAAGTATATTGGGCAGTAGCAGAATTAGTTCAAAATAGATTAAAAAAGGCAAAAAGTGTATAATTTAAAAAATGGCTAATGATATCATTGACAATTCAAAAGTTAAGTTAATCGATGTTTTAAAAGAAAAACTTTCTGTTTCAAAAAGAGCAAGATTTGGTGTTGGCTGGTTGTTTATAAGTGGTTTTAGTGAATTAAGAAATGAAATTGAAAATTTGGAAAAATTGGAAATTTTAGCAGGGTCAAGGACAAACAAACAAACAGCAGAAGTGATGCTTTTGGAGAAAAAATGGGAAAGAGCGGTAAATGATACATTAAAGAAAACTGAATTTTTGCCAGAAGAAAAGAGAAAAGAGATTTTGGAAAAAGAATTTAAAGAGCTAATGAATGATTTAAGTTATATTAAGCCATCCGAAGAAAATATTGAGTTTTTAAAATGGTTTTTAGAAAAGTTGAGAGAACGAAAAATTGAAATCAGAATTTATTATAAAGAACCATTTCATGCAAAGCTTTATTTGTTTGAATATAAAGATCAAAAATATGGATTAGGAGAGGCGATTGTGGGATCGAGTAATTTTTCAATAAGCGGATTGCAACTAAATACAGAATTGAATGTAAGGGTTTTGGGTGATGAAAATTTCAAAACATTGAACGATTGGTTTGAAGAAAGATGGCAAGAAGCAGAATTGACTGATTTTACCGAATTAGCTCAATTGGCAATTGAAAGATCTTGGGCGTTTAACAAAGAGGTAACTCCATTTAGAGTGTATTTAAGAGTTTTGCATGAAATTTTTAGTTATAAAGAACCAGAACCTGAAATTGAGATTGAGGCCGATCTTTACAGATTTCAAAAAGATGCGGTAATTTCAGCTTACAGAAAATTAAATCAATTTAATGGTGTTTTTATTTCGGATGTTCCAGGGCTTGGTAAAACTTTTATTGGTTCCGCTTTGCTTTCTCATTTGGAAACTGAAGGTAAAACAGCAATTGTTATTGCGCCACCACGGCTTGTTGAATATTGGCAAGAGGTTTTGAGTGATTTTGGGGCTTCAAAGGCAAAAGTTTTTTCCTCTGGAAAATTAGATGAAATTTTAGAAAGCGAAAAATATTTAAAAAGAAAAGTGGTATTGGTCGATGAATCGCATCATTTCAGAAACCCTGAAACTAAACGATATCGGGATTTATCAAGAATTTGTCAGGGCAAACAAGTAATTTTGCTTTCTGCTACGCCTCAAAATTTAAGTATTTGGGATATTTACTGGCAACTAAAACTTTTCACACCCTATGAAACTAATCATAATTTTAGAATTTACCCTCTTTTATTGAAAAAATACTTTGAAGCTTGTGAAAAAGGTAATGCTAATATCGAAGATTTAATTTCTCAAATATTTATTAGAAGAACGAGAAGTGATATTAAAGAATACTACCCTGACGAGAAAATTAGTTTTCCAGAGAGAAAAGGGCCTTACAGAATTGATTATTCAATCGATGAAGTGTATGAAGGTGGATTGTATGAAAAATTAAAAAGTTTAATCAATAATTTAAAATACGCAAGATATAATCTTGGTAATTATGTAAAAGAAGAGGCATTTTCTCCAGATGAACTGCAAAGATTAAAAGTAGCTTGGCAAAATTTACAAAGGTTAGTGAGAATAAATCTTTTTAGGAGATTAGAAAGTAGTGTCCAGGCATTTAGGGACTCAGTGGAAACTCATTTGAAAATTCACCAGGGTTTTAAACAAATTTTAGAAAAAGAAAATAAAATTTGGATAGGGGAGTTAGATGAATTAGAAGATTTTATTGAAAAGTTACAAAATGATGAAGAAGTAAAATGGGAAGAGAGAGAAAATTTTTATGATGCCTCAAAGTTTTATGTAGAAGATTTAAAAAAAGATTTAGAAAACGACATAAAAATTTTTGAAGAAATGAAAGCTTTAGTGAAAGATATAAAGCCGGAAGATGATGACAAATTACAAAAATTAATTGAACTCTTAAACAAAAAAGAAATTAAAGGCAAAAAAGTTTTGATTTTTAGCTGTTTTGAATCTACTGTAAGATATTTATACGAAAATCTCAAAGATAAATTCGAGAAAGTAGATTTTATCTGCGAAGGAGAGAAAATTTTGCATAAAATTAAGCACTTTGCTCCAAAATCCAACGAAGCAATAAGAATTCATTTTGATCCAAATAAAGAAATTCAAATTCTAATTACAACTGAATTATTATCTGAAGGATTAAACCTACAAGATGGTCAAGTGATTATTAATTATGAACTTCACTGGAATCCGGTTCGCATTATTCAAAGAATTGGGAGGATAGATAGAATAGCAAAGCCAGGAGAAAAACCCATTCATGACGAAATTTATGTTTATAATTTCTTTCCTGAAACCAAAGCAGAAAAAGAAATAAAAGTAGAAGATAAAGTAAGAAATAGAATTGAAGAAATTATTCAAAACTTTGGATACGATGAAAAAACAATCAGCATCGATGAACCCACAGTTAGAAAAAAACTATTTGAGATTTATACTGAATCACCTGAAGGAATAGAAGAAATTGAAGAAAAGTCATCGGCTAAATATTTTGAACAAGAATTTAATAGGTTGAAAGAAAAGTATCCAGATGAATATCAAAAAGCTCTTGAATTACCTGCAATGGTAAATATTGCAAAAAAACACAAAAAAGAGGGCATTGTCGTTTTTTGTCGTGCTGACGAGTATTACAGATTGAAATTAGTGAATTTAGATGGAGAAATTATTAGCTCAGACGATTGGGAAATATTGAAAATTTTAGAATGTAAACCAGGAGAAAAGGGCGAAGAATTCAATAGAGATTATTTTGAAATTGTAGAGAAAATTAGAGAAGAATTTGAAAAAGAAGCAAATGAAAGAGAACAAGAAAAATTGAAAATTATAGATCCTCTCAAGAAAGAATTCGAAAAATTAATAGAATGGTTAAAGCGAAAAGAAAGTAGAGAAATAAAAGAAAAATTTAATAATTTATTAAATTTTGTAATGGACAAACAATTAAACTTTGAGCAAGAGAAAATTTTAAGAAAAATAGCAAGAAGTTATAAGAGAAAGTTCGGATTAGCAAAAAAAGAAATTTTAAAGGATTTAGAAAAAGAAATTTATCCGCTATTAAAAGATTCTCCTCAAATTATCAGGCCAGAACCAACACAAAAGTATGCTCAAGTAATCATCGTAGCAGAGTTGAGGAGATAAATATTGGAATGATTTTTTATTTCTAGAGAACGTGCAAAAAGGCAAAACAACTTTTAGAAAAAGCAAAAAGAAAAGTTGAACCCTGAACCAGAGCGAAGCACGGTTCAGGGCAGGGAATTAATTGAGGAAAATTGACTTTTGGGAAAAATTAAATTAAAATCAGCCAAAAGGAAGGTTTTTAAATTTTGCGGAAAATATCCATGTCAGATTTTCTGCCAATTTTAGCTGGGATATTGCAAGGGATATTTGAGTGGTTGCCAATTTCGAGCGAAGGTGTTGTTTCTTTGTTTTCTCATTTTTTTATTAAAGAGGTAAATCCTGTTGATTTTTCGCTTGTTTTGCACCTTGGCACTCTTTTTGCAGTTTTGATTTATTTTTTCAAAGATTGGATAAATGTTTTGCTTTTTAAAGATCGTTTTTTGTTTTGGTTTTTGTTAATTTCGACTTTGGTTTCTTTGCCTGTTGGATTTTTCGTTTACAAATTATTCAACAATCTTTTAGTTGGTAATCTTCTTTTGTTAATTACTGGTATTGGGCTTTTGCTTACATCTTTTTTTCAGCGAAAAAAATTGAAAATTAAAATTGAAGAAAAGAAATTAGCGGTTTTGGTTGGAATTTTGCAAGGCTTTTCAGTTATTCCTGGGCTTTCTCGATCAGGAAGCACCATTTTTGGTTTGTCTTTGGGAAAATTTTCTCCCCCTGAAATTTTGAAAATTTCTTACATGATGTCTGCGCCTGCAGTTTTAGCTGCCTCTTTTTATTTTTATTTAACAGAACCCAACTTATTTTCTTTTTCCTTTGAAGCTTTAATTTTTTCTTTTTTGACTGGCATTTTAACTTTGCACTTTTTAATGAAGCTTTCTCAAAAAATAAACTTTTCTAAATTTACTTTAATTTTTGGCTTACTTTGCATTTTGGGAGCTTTCCTTAGCTTTATCGTAAAGTAACTTGATTGTTAAGGAAAGTTGAGTTAAAATCAGGTAAAGATTTGATTTTTGAATTATGCCAGAAAACGAAAAATTAAAATATATTGGAGTAAAAGAATTGGGAAATTTAGCAAAGGCAGATTTTTGTCCGAGATGCTTTTGGTATGAAAAACATTTTGGACCTTTTCCTGGATTTTTTCCTGGGGTTTTTAATGTGATTGATAGTAATTTAAAAAATAGCGTTTGGTCGAGATGGGAAAAAGAAAAAAAACTTCCTGAGTGGTTAAAGATTGAAAATGTAGATGAAGTTTTACCAGTAGAGAGTATTGGAGTTGTAGAAAAAATACGGGGGCGAAAATATTTGGTAGTACGAGATGAAAAAACTGGGTTGATTCTGAGAGGAATTCCAGATTTAATTCTCAAACTCAAAGACAACACCCTTCACATTATTGATTTTAAAACATCCCAATTTAAAGAAGAAGATCAATTTTTTCCAATGTATGAAGTTCAGTTGAACGGTTACGCGCTTTTGGCAACAAAAATGAAAGTTTCAAGACTTTCTCTTGTTTATTTTAATCCAACAAACGAAATTTCAGAAGAAATTTTCGCAAACGATAATTTTGTGCTGAGGTTTGGCCCCAAAATAGTTTCTGTAGAAATAAAAACCAATTTGGTCACAGAATTGTTAATGAAAGCAAAAGAAATTTTGGATTTGAAAGAGCCACCTCCACCAAAAGAAAAGTGCAAAGGAACTTGTTATTATATTGAAAAAGTTCGCGGATCTTTGAAAGTTGGAAAGGTTTAAAAAACTTAAAGGCTAAAAGTTTTTAAAAACTAAAAGTCAAAAATCACAGAAAAATCATGGAAAAAGAACTTTTAAAACTAATTTATTTGTATTTGTTTTCAGCTATTGGACTTCTTTTACTTGTTGTTGGTTTGATAAAGTTGGTAGATTTGGGGTTTAGAACTTTTGTTTTTAGAGAGGCAGACGTTTATTACACCCCGGTATTCTTTTATCCAGGAGAAGAGAAAATTTCTCCAGAAGAATTGCAAAGAAGAATTGAAGAACAAAGAAAAGCTGAGGAAATAAATAGAAGAGCTCAAAGGCAAAAAGGAGTTTCTAATGCGCTTTCAATGATTATTATTGGAGTTCCTCTTTATATTTATCACTGGCGTTTGATATTAAAAACTAAAAAGGAAAGTTAAAAATAAAATAAGGATTGACGGTGGCGAGATTTTCTCCAGAGTATGCGAAATATCGAGAGGAAATTCTTTAGCAGAGAAAGAAAGTGAGAGAGAATAAAATTGGCTGCAAGCGGAAGAATGTCGCGAAAATTGGAGAAAAACTGAACTTCAATGGGAAAATTTGACAGATGATAAAACTGGTTTGAAAGTTATTGGTGCTTACCAGGCTGGAAATTATTACGGAAAAGAGGTAATTGTTGAGGGAAAAGTTGTTGATACTTATCGCTTAAAGAAAAACAATGTATTTTTGAATTTTGGAAAGCCCTATCCTAACCAATGTTTTTTTTAGCCGTAATTTTTAGTTCTGATTTGGACAAATTTCCAAAAGATCCAGAAAAATATTACAACCAAAAAATTGTAAGAATTAGGGACAAAATTCAAGAATATCAAGGAAAGCCGGAAATTATTTTAAAAGATTTATCACAAATTGAAGTGGGAAGATAAGCAAATAATATTTATTTAATACTTGACATCAACAAACATAAAAAAGATTGATTCGGTAATTGCAATCTTGGTAAAATTAAAATAAGAAAAATAAAATATCTTATTTAAAACCAATTGAATTTAAGTAAAAAGTTAAGGCCATTTGAGAGGAAATAAAAATTAAAAATAATGAACAAAAAACTTTTATTACTTATTGCTATCGTTGTGTTTTTGGGTTTAGGGGCTTTTTTATTTTTTTCTTTTTTACCAAAAGAAAAGAAGGTAATTTTTAAAAAAGATATCGATGATGTTTCTATTGTTAGTAATATAGTTGAGCAATTTGGGAAAAAGTTAAAATTAGTAAGTTTACAATCTCCAAAAGAAATTCTTGAAAAACAAATAAGAGAAAATTATGAAGAATTTTTGTCGCCAGAACTTTTAGCTGAGTGGATTAACGATCCATCGAAAGCATTGGGAAGAAAATCTTCCAGCCCCTGGCCAGAGAGAATTGATATTAAAAATATCCAAAGAATATCTCAAAATAAATTTTTAGTTGAAGGAGAAGTGATTGAAATAACAAGCGTAGAAGCAGTAGAAGGTGGAGAAGCAAATAGATTTCCAATAAAACTTACTTTAGAAAAAAGGGATTCGAAATGGGCAATAGTAAATATTAAACAAGAAAGTAATCAAATAGGCATACCAAACCCTGCCTCTGTCTATTGTGAAAAACAGGGAGGGAAATTAGAAATAAGAAATTTTAAAGACGGCCAAAAAGGATTTTGTATTTTTAATGATGGTTCAGAATGTGATGAATGGGAGTTTTATTATGGAAAATGTAAAAAAGGAGAAAAGTTTTGTAGAGATTTTTGCGGTGATGGAATTTGTCAAGAGATTGTTTGCATGGCAGTAGGTTGTCCATGCCCAGAAACCAAAGAAAGTTGCCCAGAAGATTGCGGAACAAAAACAGAAATTCCTTGCGCGAAAGAAGGAGAAAAGGTAAACAGAAACCCATTGATTGGGCCTACTGATCAGAAATGTTGCGAAGGGTTAGTTGAAGTTAGAGAGAGTAGATCTTATAGCGTTTGTAAAAAAGCACAAAAAGTTTTGCTTTATTATTACAACCCAGAGAAAGATAAAGATGAAGCAGGAAACATTAAATGTTCAAGAGATGGTTTGGTTGCAATCGAGAGACTGATCCCTGTTTCCCAAACGCCAATCAAAGATACAATAGAACTTTTATTAAAAGGAAAAGAAAATTTAACTCAAAAAGAATTAGCTCAAGGAATTACAACAGAATTTCCCCTAGATGGTTTCAAGTTAAAATCTGTAAATTTAAAAAATGATGGAACTTTGATTTTAGAATTCGATGATCCTTTAAATAAAACTGTTGGCGGTGCTTGTCGAGTTGGAATTTTGTGGTTTCAAATTGAAGCCACTGCAAAACAATTCCCCCAAGTTAAAAAAGTTCAATTTTTACCAGAAACTCTTTTCCAACCCTAAGTTTTTCCATAGATTTTGCTCTTGACATAGGTTCTCGATAAGAATAAAATTTAATTGAGAATGATTACTAATAAGAAAGAGAGATTAACAAATCAAAAAAGAGTTATTTTGGAGTATTTAAAAAGTACAAAGTCGCATCCTTCAGCCAAAGAAGTTTATCTTGAAGTTAAAAAGAAATTGCCACAGATTAGTTTGGGCACTGTTTATCGAATTTTGAATCAATTAAAAGAAAAGGGAGAGGTAAAAGAAATTTTGACTGAAGTTAGCCATTTTGATGGAGATTTAACTCCTCATTCTCATTTTATCTGTCAAAAATGTAAAAAAATTTTTGATGTTTTTGAAGAAATTCCAGAGTTGAAAAACAAAAAATTAAAGGTCGGAAAAATAAAAGATTATCAAATTATTTTTTATGGGATCTGCAAAAAATGCAAAAAATAAAAAAGTAATTTGCCACGATTGCAAAAGAGAGATTGAAGTCAAAGGAAGTGAAATTAAAAATGGATTAATGTTGATTTATGATAATGGGGGAGAAAAAATTACAATTTTCAAATGCAAAGAGTGTTTTGAAAAATCTCAAGAATTGAAAAATTATCAACCTTGCGAAGTTTATTCAAGAGTTGTTGGATATTTGAGACCAGTTCAACAGTGGAATTTGGGAAAGCAACAAGAGTTCAAAGAAAGAAAAGAATACAAAATAAAAATTTAAAAAGGTCGAAAATTTAACTTTAAAATAAAGAAAAAAATATGGAAAACACAAATCAAAAAAGAATACCATTGTTAGGGGAGGATTTCCCCAAAATAAAGGTCCAAACAACACACGGAGAGATTGAATTGCCAGATTATTATCAAGGAAAATGGTTTGTTTTGTTTAGCCATCCTGCAGATTTTACTCCTGTTTGCACTACAGAATTTGTTGCCTTCCAGAAAAGATATGAAAAATTCAAAGAATTAAATTGCGAGTTGATAGGTTTGAGTATAGATCAAGTTTTCTCTCATATTAAATGGGTAGAATGGATTAAAGAAAAATTAGGAACCGAAATTCAATTCCCAATAATTGCAGACGATACCGGAAAAGTTGCTGAAATGTTGGGATTAATTCATCCTGGAAAAGGAACGAACACAGTGAGGGCAGTTTTTGTGGTAGATGATAAAGGGAAAATAAGGGTTATTCTTTATTATCCGCAAGAATTAGGAAGAAACATAGATGAGATTTTAAGAGCGGTAGAAGCAATTCAGATTTCTGATAAACACGAGGTGGCAATGCCAGCAAATTGGCCAAACAATGAAATTGTTGGAGATAATGTAATAATTCCACCTGCAAAAGATGAAAAAACAGCAAAACAAAGATTGGAAATGGTAAAGAAAGGAGAGATTGAGTGTTTCGATTGGTGGTTCTGCCACAAAAAAATAAAGAAATAGAGCTAAAAGAAATAGTTTTAAAAGGCATTTAAAGATTTAATGAAATTAGATTACCAGAGGCTAAGACAGAGTTAGTAAAGATTAAAAAGAATGAAATTTTGGTTCGCTTTTCAGGGCATATGTGTTTTACATGCGGAGCCTATGATTATTTTGATGATTTGATTTTTGAAATGTTAGAAGTTGGGCTTTGGCTTGAAAGAAAAGAATTTCAAAGAGAAAATGAAAATAGTTATTTGGTGAAATATAAAATATTAAAGGTCGAAAAATAATTTTTAAAATTAAGATATGGCAAAAAAAATGCAAAAAACCAAAAAAATAAAAAAAGATCCAGTGACGGTTTCTGATCCAAAACCAGTCAAAAAAGGTTCAAAAACAGAAGAGAATTTATGGAAAGCATTTGCTGGAGAAGCTCAAGCAAGGAACAAATACACATATTTTGCAAAGATTGCTAGAGAAGAAGGATATCACGGAATTGCGGCAGTTTTTGAAGAAACTGCTCAAAATGAATTAGAACATGCAAAAATGATTTGGAAGCTTTTAGGGAAATGGGCAGATACAAAAGAGAATTTAAAAATGGCGATTGAAGGAGAGCATTACGAATGGACAAAAATGTATCCTGAATTTGAAAAAATAGCAAGAGAAGAAGGATTTGAAGATGCAGCAAAATTTTTTAAGGAAGTAGCAGAAGTTGAAGAACAACATGAAAAGAGATTTAAAAGATTACTCGAAGAATTAGAAAAAGGAGAAGTTTTTAAAAAGAAAGAAAAAGTGATGTGGGTTTGTCGAAACTGTGGATATGTTTATTGGGGGACACAAGCTCCCAAAGAATGCCCAAATTGCAGACATCCTCAAAGTTATTTTGAAGTGAGGTGTCAATACTAACTCAAAGGTCAAAATTCAAAAATCAAAAATTCAAACTCAAAACTAAAAACTGAAAAACTAAAAATTTTATGATTCAAGAAAAACAAATTTACAAATGTGCAATTTGTGGGAATATTGTTGAGGTTTTATATGCTGGAGGAGGAACTTTGGTTTGCTGCGGAAAACCAATGGAGCTTTTAGTAGAAAAAACAGAAGATCAAGGAATGGAAAAGCATGTTCCAGTGATTGAGAAAACAGAAAAAGGAGTGAAAGTGAAAGTTGGGTCTGTTCCTCATCCGATGGAGGAGAATCACTATATTCAATGGATAGAGCTGATTGCTGACCGTGTTATTTTAAGAAAATTTTTAAAACCAGGAGATCAACCTGAGGCTGAATTTGAAGTGAGCGGGGATAATTTTGAAGCCAGAGAGTATTGCAATCTTCACGGATTGTGGAAATCATTAGGTTAAATTTTGAGTTATATTTATTTTGGAAATCTTTTGAAGTCTTGAAAAAAGTTAAAAAAACTTGGCAATTTTTTAATTTCGGAAAACTAAAAATAAATTAAAATTTCATTATCTTGACAAAAACAAAAATTTTTATTTAATTTAAAGTTAAATATAATGCTTTAATTTTAAAAACAAAAAAGGAGGTGGTAAAGTGAAGGATGTCGGTGAAGAGTTTAAAATTGAGGTAATTACACAATTAGAAAGGTTAATTGAAAAAGGAACGGAAGTTCTCAGCCCCAGGGGTGATCATTCGGGACCAGAACATATTTCGTGCATCTTACCACGTGTTCTAGAGATTATTCGAGTAATTCACGTATTGAATAAATGTTTAAAAGAAATCAAAGAAGGAGGTGAAAGGAAATGGGAAGAAAATACGAGGTAGTGAAAATTTCAGATTCTATTGAAATTAAAGTTGTAGATCGTTCTAAGTTAGATAATGAGGCAAAAGAAAAAATAATCACAAATCTTCTTCCTCGTGTAAAAATTTATTCCCAATATAAAGAGTTAATTGAACAATTAAAAAAGAATCAAGAAGAGAATGAACTGGAAATGAAAAAGTTTGCATATTTTTTGGGTATAAGAGGTGTTAGAGAGAAAGAAGGTCCAGCGTACAGTTTTCATTTAGACGAAAATGAGTACGGCGTGAAGGCATTGGAAGAAATTTTAGGAAAAGAGCGTGCCAAAGAAGTAATTAAACAAGAAGGAAAGATTACGATATACTATCCACTATCAAAGAAAAAAGAAATTGAGGAAAAGATTGCACAGATTCTAAAAGATATTCCTGAGGTACGGATGGAAAAACCTGGTACTCACTCTATAGTAGACAAAGAAAAACTAAAAGAAATTGAAAAGGAAAACCCAGAACTTCCAATATGGAAAGCAGTAAAATTCCAAATTACCCAATGGAAATAATTTTCGTTCTTTTACTTTTATTTTACTTTTATAAGGAGGCTTTTGCCTCCTTTTTGAATTTGTTAAAATTGATAAAAATAAAATGAAAAACAAAATAAAAGTGGCTTTTCAAGGAGAAAGAGGAGCTTTCAGTGAAGAGGCAGGTTTGAAATTTTTTGGCAAAAACATTGAGACTTTGGGTTTTGAAACTTTAAATGAAGTCTTTGAAGCTGTTGAAAAAAAGAAGGTAGATTTTGGAATCGTTCCCGTTGAAAATTCGATCGAGGGAACAGTGAGAAAAGGCTATGAGTTGTTTTTAAATTACAATGTGAGTCCTTTTGCAGAAGTCATTCATAAAATCTCACATTGTTTAATTTCTCTTCCTGGCGAAACTTTAAAATCGATAAAAGTAGTTTATTCTCATCCCCAGGCTTTGGGGCAATGCAGTAAATTCTTAGAAAAGCAAAAATACAAAATCGTTCCTTTTTACAATACCGCAGGGGCAGTGAAAATGATAAAAGAGAAAAAATTAAAGCATGCAGGAGCAATTGCTTCAGAGAGAGCTGGAAAAATTTATAAAATGAAAATTTTAAAAAAGGGAATAGAAAATAATTCTCAAAATTACACCAGGTTTTTAGTAATCGCAAAAGACAAAGAAACAATTCCAACTGGCAAAGACAAAACTTCTCTAATTTTCACTTTAAAGCATGTTCCAGGGTCTTTATTTAGAGCTTTGGAAGTTTTTGCCAAAAGAAAAATAAATTTAACAAAAATTGAATCGATTCCAATTCCAGAAAAACCTTGGGAATACAATTTTTTAGTAGATTTTGAGGGACATTTAAAAGATAAAAAAGTTTCTTTGGCTTTAGATGAGTTGAAAACAAAGACAACTTTTTTGAAAGTGATTGGTTCTTATCCCAAAGCAAATTTTTTGAGAAAAAATTTGATAAAATTAAAAAATGACAAAAACAAAATACATTTGGCTTAATGGAAAATTTGTAAAATGGAAGAATGCAAAAATTCATGTTTTATCTCATGCTTTGCATTATGGCTCTGGGGTTTTTGAAGGAATAAGATGTTATGAAACTTCAGCAGGTCCTGCAGTTTTTAGATTAAAAGAGCATTTAGATAGACTATGGAATTCTGCAAAGTGCTTTGAAATGAAAATTCCTTTTAGTAAAAAAGAAATTGAAAGCGCAATTTTAAAACTCATTAAGTTGAATAAGTTAAAAGAATGTTACATTAGACCTATAGCTTTTTATGGTTACGGAAAAATGGGATTGAATCCAAAAGGAGCAAAAGTAGATTTTGTAATCTGTGTTTGGCCTTGGGGAAAGTATTTAAAAGAAAAAGTTAAAGTTAAAATTTCAAAATTCATAAGGTTGCATCCAAAATCGGTTTTCCCTTTTGCAAAGATTACTGGTTATTATGTGAATTCCATTTTTGCAACTTTAGACGCTCAAAAATCAAAGTTTGATGAAGCAATACTTTTGGATTACAGAGGATTTGTCGCAGAAGGTCCTGGAGAAAACATTTTTATCGTAAAAAACAGAAAACTTTTTACTCCAAAATTAGAATCCATTTTGCCAGGAATTACCAGAGATTCAATTATTAAAATTGCAAAAAATGAAAAAATTGAAGTTTTTGAAAAAGATATTTCTGCAAAAGAATTAAAAAATTGCGATGAGGCTTTCTTTTGTGGAACTGCTGCAGAAATTACTCCGATTTATCAAATCGATGATAAAATAATCAATGGTGGAAAAATTGGGCCTATCACAAAATTTTTGCAGGAAAAATTTTACAAAATTGTTCATGGTGAAGACAAAAAGTATAAAAAATGGTTAACTTTTGTGAAGTGAATTATGAAAGAAGATAAAATTTCTGAGTTGAGAAAAAGAATAGATCTGCTAGACAGAATAATTTTGCGTCTGTTAGAAGAAAGGTTAAGACTCGCAAAAAAGATAATAAAAACTAAAATTAAAAGAGGTTTGGAAATCACTGACAGAAAAAGAGAAAAAGAAATTATTGAAAATTTAAAAAAAGCAACTAAAAACAAAATTTTGAAAAAATATCTTTCGCAAATTTACAAAATCGTTTTTAAAATAAGCAAAATGCAAAGGTCACAAAAAAGATAAATAGAAATCTTAATGACAAATTCTTTTGCAGAGTTATTATTAGCTCAAAATCCGCTAGTACTTTTTCTACTAATTGCCTGGTCTTTGGTTTGGAAAGGAATTGCCCTTTGGAGATCAGCCAGAAATAATCAAAAAGGTTGGTTTGTTGCTCTTTTGATAATAAACACTCTCGGAATTTTGGAAATTCTTTATATTTTTGTTTTTAGTAAAGAGAGAAAAGAAGTAAAGGTCGAATCCAAAGGAAAAGAAAAAACAAATGAAAATAAAGAAGATAAAACAAAATTATGACAAAAAAAGAATTTTTTATCAAAAAAGTAATCCCTCAAATTGAAGAGCAAATTTTCAGTTATGAATTTCAGTTAATAAGAAACCAATATATTTTGGAAAGATTGGAAAAAGAGTTAGAGAGTTTAGAAAAAAGCTCTGTTTTTCAAGCAGGAGATAACGTTGAGAAAATTTTGAAAGAAAAAGCACAAAAGAAAGCAGAAATCAAACAGCAGATTGAAGAAGTAAAAAGAAACCTCGCTTATTTGCCACTGTTGAAAGAAGAAGAGGAAAAGTTTTTAGAATATTTCAAGAAAATAGTGGAGAAATTATGACAATAACTTTCGAAGATTTCAAAAAGATTGATTTGAGAGTAGGGAAGATACTAGAAGCTGAAAAAATTGAAGGTAGCGAAAAACTTTTAAAATTAATTGTTGATTTGGGAAGTGAAAAAAGACAATTGGTTGCTGGAATTGGGAAGTATTATAAACCAGAAGATTTAATCGGAAAAGAAATCGTTGTCGTTGTAAATTTGGAACCCAAAAAGATAATGGGAATTGAAAGCCAGGGAATGTTATTGGCAGCAGACAAAGATGGTGAACCAGTAATTTTGATTCCAGAAAAAGAAGTTTTACCAGGTACGATTGTTCGCTAAAATTTAAAAATGGAAGGAGGTTTTATTTTAATAAACAAGCCATCTGGAATTACTTCCCACGATGTTGTCGATAAGTTAAGGGAAATTACTGGAATAAGAAAAATTGGACATGCCGGAACTTTAGACCCTTTTGCTACTGGTCTTTTGATTTTGGGAATTGGAAGAGAATTTACAAAAAAGCTTTCTATTTTTCAAAAAAAAGACAAAGAATATATCGCCACCTTAAGGTTGGGAGCTGAAAGCGACACTTTTGACAGAGATGGGAAGATTGTGGAAAGAAAAGTTGAAAAAATTCCAGAAAGAGAGGAAATTGCAGAAGTTTTGAAAAGTTTTTTAGGAGAAATAGAACAAATTCCGCCTGCATTTTCTGCAAAGAAAATTGGAGGAAAAAAGCTTTATGAGTTGGCAAGAAAGGGAATAAAAGTTGAGCCAAAGCCACAGAAAGTGAAAATTTATGAAATTTCGATTTTAGAATACAAATTCCCTTATTTGAAAATAAAAGTTAAATGCTCTAGCGGAACCTACATTAGATCTTTAGCAAACGACATCGGAAAAAAATTAGGTTGCGGAGCTTACGTTGAAGAATTAACAAGAACAAAAATCGGAGAATTTTCAATAGAGAAGGCAATTGCTCTTTCAAAATTGAATTCTAAAAACTGGAGAAATTTTTTAATAAAATGAAAAACCAATAAAAATCGAATTAACCAAAGCGAAATTTTATTTTATAAATCTAAAACTTTTAATGAAAGTGTTGAGATCCTCTAAAAATTGCCTGGTTTCGAATGGCAAATTGTTTTCTTTTAATTGGCGGGATCGAATATTCACAAAATCTTCAAAGCTCATCTTAGAATTTTCGCGATGAGTTTTTTCACATTTACCTTCGTAATCTAGCCCAACTATTTTAGCAACAATATAAACTCCAGGGAATTTTTGATTAGGAGAAATAATTTGAATATGTTTTTCTATATCATAAGTGCAAGTTCCAATATCGACTACCCCCATATACCATTCAATCGCAGGTGAATTGTCGATCGAAGTTTTTTTACACCCGATTACTTTACTAATCCCGACAGGATAAGATTCACATTTTAAGTCTTTCTCTGTAACTAAACCTGGTTTGATTTTTTCTTCATTTATAAAGCAAATTGCGCTTTTGTAATTAGCCGATGTAACATAAATTGAGATATAGGAATTCACTACACCTGTTGACTCAATGAAATTAAGGACAATTTTTGTTCCTTCTACTATTCTTTCATATGGTTGGCATTCTGTTGGGCCTTGAAATTGTGTTTCTTTTATTTCACCCCAAGATTTAGGATATTGAAATTCTATTCCTAACTCCTCATTACGATAAGCCTGCCAGCCATAAATTTTAGTTTCATTCATTATTTATTCTTTCATAACATTCCTCATAAAACTCTTGATTATTAAGTTCGAGCAATTTTTTACAAATTTCAGGATTTTTAGTTTTTATGGCAATATCTTTTAAGCAATGTTGCAAATAAGTTCCTTCTGGAATAGTTTCAAAAGGAATATTTGTTTCAAGGTTTATTTTACAACTTTCTGGTAAATCTTTTTGATCAAACTTAGCAACAAAAATTCTGTTTTTACATTCGGCAATTTCATGATTTATGTTTTTTTCTACAGAATAATCCCACTCGATCCAGTGAATATATTTTAATTCATCTAATTTTTCACATATTGTTTCATCTTTTTTGTTCACAGCTACTTCTTTAATACAATATGTATAATCATCTCTCCAATTCAAAAATGAAGCTTTATAAGGATGTTTTTTTGTCATTTCTTTTATTTTCTCACACAAATCTAAGTTTCCTGTTACTGCTGCAATTTTTTCATCACTTTTAAATGTGTTTTCGAGTGCGTGGTATTCTTTTAAATAAAAAACCCTGTTTGTTCCCATTAAAATGAATAAAGCTAATAAAACAAAAGAAAAAATTACTATTCCTTTTGAAAGTATAGAAATTAAATCCTTTTTTATTAAAAACCAAGTCAAAGGAATAGCAATTAAATATGAAACTAACATAACAAGTGGTTCAAAACCTAATTCGCTCTCAAAAGGAACAAAAATAAGTAAAGGAAGTAGCAATACTTTAAAAATTTCTATAATGTTAGAGTGTTTAAATATTAGAGATATTGCCATACAAATTCCTAAAATCATGGGCGAAATTATCACTCCAATTAACCAAAAAATGAAAATTTGAAAAATTGGAAATATTTTTTTATTTTGCTCTAAATATTTTTTTATTCCAAAATAAAAACCAATTATTAAAAATAAAAGAATAAATGGGGAATTTATTGAGAAAAGCCAAAAGACCCCCCACTCAGGTAAATCACCAAAAAAGTCATTAATAAATTCGATTATATTTCCGGTATAATTAACTTCTTTAGAAAGATATATTAAACGAGCAATTATATTATAAAGAGAGTATAGAATAAGTGTTAGCAACCAACAAAATAATCCTGCCAAAATTGCCTCTTTTAAAATTTTTTTATTCATAATTATTGATGAATCCGTCCAATATTATCAATTTTCCATTGCCCATTAATTAATACTAATTCTACTTTCAAATGAGGTTCCTCCCACATATTTACTGTTACATAAGCTTTGTCATTAGTAATTTCTGCTTTTTCCACTTTTATTGGAAGACCATCGGGTGTATTTTGAGCGTAAATGACTGGGTCAACAGGAGGAGAAGAGTATGGATTAACTAAAGCTGGTTCCATAATTTTTTTCATTTTTGATTTATAGCTTGGGCTAAAATCAGGATTGTCCCAAGGCGGAGAAACTGCATGAGCCATATATACTTGTAGAGCTCTGTTTGTTACATCTTCTGGACTAGTTTCTTCTTCTTTCAACCACTTAACATTATCAATTTTCCATTGGTTGTTGATTAATAAAAGATCTATTCTTAGTTTATGATTTGCCATTCCATATTTCATATTAATCCATACAGATGCTTTATCATTTTGAGTTTCAACTTTTTGTATTTCCCAATCAGTGTTAGTTTGGCCGTCATTAACGAATAATACAGGATCCCCAAAATATCCAAATGATTGTTCTTTAAGATTTTTTAAAATTACTTGTTTATAGTTATCGCTTAATTCCGGAAATTTTGATATTTCAGATTCAAAATCAGGCTGAAGATCTCTAATGTGCTTACTCAGTGGATTTTTCGTGTAATTATCCAAAAATTTTTTCACTACCACTATTGGAGATTCACCAATTTTTGGTATTTTTTCATAGGGTTTTAATTTTCTTATTTCAGGAAGTTGATAGATTAAATCTATCTCATGTTGAAAATGTTTCAAATACATTAAGAGTCCTTCCCCAACTACTAAACCTAAAATCACTACAATCAAAATATATCCCCAATTTGTTTTTCCTTTTGTTAAAAATGGCATATTTTTTTAATTATTACTTTGCTTCAATTCTATTTTAACAAACTCCGATTCTTAAAGTCAAACTACCTCAATTTTCCTGAAATTTAATCTCTCAAAGTTGAATCCTCAAATTGGAGAAATTTTTTAATGAAATAAAAATGTGCTATCTTTAAAATTACAATTCCACTGCTGATTTTTTCGATAAGCATATGAATTTTAAAATTTATCATAACTTTTTCAATTCTTTTGTCCTAGCATTGTAAATATATTTTTCAATGTATTTTTCAATTCCGGTTTTCCACTCTTTAACTTCAAAATAAAAATTTTCATCGTCAATAAATCTTACTTCCATTACATCAAAATAATAAGGCTTTCCTTTGTCACGCAAAATACGTTCTGAAAAAACCTCATTTAATTTATCTGGATTTCCATAATCGCTAATAAAAACACCACTAACTGCCTTCCAACCCATAGTAGGCCCCTCACTTATAACCGCTAAAGTTTTATTGTTTGGTGACCAAAAAATAAAGTTTTTAGCATCACCATAAAATCCAATAGGCAATCCTTCAAATATATTTTTTCCAGTTTCCAGATTGACCATCACGGGGCCATAAATGCCATAATGATTGAGAATAAAAGAAATATATTTCCCATTAGGAGAAATGTAAATGCCATAAATTCTTTCGTAAAACTCTCCTATTTCGGGAGGGGGATTAGTAGGATAAATATTTTTAATTTTTCTATCTTTGGAGATGATTTTTAAAGTATCTCGAGAAATATAACCTCCCTTTTTAAAAGTTTCAACAAAAAAAAGGTTTTGCGAAGGTTTGTGATACAAAATTTCTTTGATTTTCTGATTTGGAGATTTAAAAGTGAAAACCTCATTTTCTAAAGATTCAAGTTTAATTTCGCCCCACTCTTTTGGATACTCGAATTCAAATCCATATTTTTCACTTTTGTATACATTCCAATTTTCAGATATTGATTCAATTTTTGCTTTTTCTTCAACTTTTGATACTCCTTTTTCAGGTTTCTCTCTCTTTTTTATTTCAGGAAATTGACTGATTGAGATCATTTCCTTTTTCCAAATATTCAAATAATTCCAAATTCCCACACCGACCAAAATAGTTAAAATCACTACAATCAAAATATATCCCCAATTTGTTTTCCCTTTTATCAAAAATGGCATATTTTTTATTTTAAAAACTTTAAAGTAGAAAGAATTTGATTAAGCAATTTCCATTCATATTCGTCTACTTGTCCGGTAAAAATCCTTCCTTCTCCGTAATCACATTCTTCGCGGGTTTTGTGTGGCACCGCACATTCCCATTCGAGATTACTTTTTGGTTCAATTTCAATCCGGTTGTAAGAGTTCCATTTAGGGGGAAGGTTTTTATCTTTTATTGAAATTATTTCAAGCCATACTTTACCTTCTTTTGTTAAAAACTGGAGTGAATTAGCTTTTTTACCACTCAAATAAATTGTTTTTTCTTTCATATTTATGTCATCAGGAAGTGAGGTCGAAAATCCTTCAGGAAAAATAGTAATAGAAGAAACTCTTGAGTCGGTCTTAGGATCTTCTCCTTTTTTATGAATAGAAAATATTGGTGAAGGTTTTTCATGACCGATTTTGCTTTCTTCTACCTCCCAATCTTCTGGATATTTTATTTCAAATCCATATTCTTCATTTTTATAAATTTTCCAATTTGCAATTTTTTGATATTCTGGTTTTTTTATTTCAGAAATTTGTGTGATTACCTTTATTTCTTTTTCGAAATATCTCAAATATCCTAAAATTCCTCCTTCAACTATCAAACCCAAAATCACTACAATTAAAATATATTTCCAATTTGTTTTCCCTTTTGTTAAAAATGGCATAGAATTTTATTTTTTAAATTGCCTTTGCAATAATTTAATTTTAGCGATCTTTGATTTTAAAGTCAAACAACCTTTATCCTACTGCAATTTCTTTTAAAAATTTTTTTAAATTAACTAATCTTAATTTTCATTCCAATGTTCTTAAGAACATTAGAATATCAAAACACATTTTTGAGAATTGTTTAATTTATAAAGAACACCTCAGATAGATAAAGTACAGTCTGCTAAAAATTTTTGTTATAATAAAGTGAAAGCCAATTTCCATTAATGATTTCTTATTACTTGAGGACAATTCAAGATAGGGTTTTAAGAGAAATTCCGGAATTTGCGAAAGGATGCTTGATTTACTGTAGAGAACCTAAAGAGGGAGAGTTGGAATTTTTGAAAAATAAATTCAAAATAAATGAAAATCTTTTAAAGGATGCTTTAGATCCTTACGAAATTCCAAGAATAGAAGAAGTTGAAGGAAAGGTTTATATTTTTTTGAGGGCACCTTTGAAAGAAGACAGGAGAATTTTTACTGCACCCCTTTTAATTGTAGTGACTCAAGAATTTTTTCTTTTATTTTCTCAAAACAAATTTCCTTTTTTGGAGGAGTTTTTAGAGAAAGAAAAATATTCAATTTTTACTACTCAAAAAACAAAACTTTTTCTTCAAATTTTCTCTAAAATTTGTGAAGCTTTCAAAAGCACTATAATTTTTATTAACAAAGAAATAAAAAGGGCAGTTTTTGAGATAAAAAAAATAGAGGAAGAAGAAATAAAAGAATTTATTAGGTTTGAAGTAATTTTGCAAGATTTCATGAGTACTTTGGTTTCTATAAAAGTGGTTCTTGTAGCAATTTTGCAAAAACAATACTTGGAATTGTTCCCTGCTGACAGAGAGTTGATTGATGATTTAGTTTTGGAAATAAATCAGTTAGAAGAAATTTCAAAAAGCAGTGTTAAAAATATCGTAGACTTAAGAGAAGGGCACGAAATCATTTTTACAAACATGGTAAACAAAGTGATCAAAATTTTGACTGCTTACACGATTTTAGTTTCAATTCCGACAATTTTAGCTTCATTGTATGGAATGAATGTAAAACTTCCTTTTGAAGAAAACAAATTCGCATTTTTTATTGTTTTGTTTTTATCTTTAGTTTTAATGTTTTTGGTTGCTTTAATTTTCAGATGGAAAAAATGGTTATAAATTTTGATTTTGGAAAAAGAGGTTCTGTTTGATAAAATTGAATAATGAAAATTTCAGAGCAAATTTTTCCAAGAGTTGTTGCTTTAATTTGCACTTCGAATAAAGAAGGAAAGCCAAATGTAATGACGGCATCTTTTTTGATGCCAATTTCTTTTGAGCCAAAAATTTTGGCAGTATCAATTTCGCCAAAAAGGTACAGTTTTGAAAATTTAAAAGAAGTTCCAGAGTTTACTTTGAATGTTTTGACAAAGGAAATGAAAGAAATTGCAGAAATTTGTGGTTCTTTTTCTGGAAGAAAATTCGATAAATTCAAGATGGCAAAGTTGGAAACTGAAAAGTCAAAGAAAATTTTGCCACCTGTAATAAAAAATTGCCCGATTTCTTTAGAATGCAAGGTTTTGGAAATGAAAGAATTTGGAGATCACTTTTTAATAGTTGGCGAGGTTTTAGAAGAATGGATAAGAAAAGAAAAATTTGAACCTCTTTTGCACAAAACAGGAGAAATTTTCATGACTGCAAAGAATTTAAAATGATAGATCCTTTCAAGGAAGCAGAGAGAATAAGAAAGATTGTTTGCAAAAACAACAAAAGAAAATATTACAGGTTTAGGGGAGGGGATTTTTATGGAGGGATTGCCTGCGGAGATTGTGTCGGTTGCTTTTTAGATTGTGCCTATTGCTGGAGTAAGTTTCCAAGAGAAAATCCAGAAAAAGTTGGAGAATTTTTTTCGCCAAAAGAAGTTGTACAAAAACTTTTGAGGATTGCAAAAAGAAAGGGGTACAACAAAGTGAGAATTTCTGGAAATGAACCGACCTTATGTAAGGACCATTTGTTAGAAGTTATTTCTTTAATTCCAGAAAATTTTCTTTTTATTTTGGAGACAAACGGAATTTTGATTGATGAGGATTTCGCAAAAGAATTAGCAAAATTTAAAAATTTACATGTTAGAGTTTCGATAAAGGGAGCGAACGAAGAAATGTTTTCAAAAGTAACCGGGGCAGATCCAAAATTTTTCAAGTTTCAGCTCAAAGCCTTAGAAAATTTGATAAAATTTAATGTTTCTTGTCATCCTGCAATAATGGTTGAGTTGTATGATGACGAGGAACTTTCAGAGATTAAAAAGAGGCTTTCAAAAATTCATCCTTCTTTGGCAGAAGATTTAGAATTTGAATATTTAATTTATTACCCCTTCGTGATCGAGAATTTGAAAAATAGGGGAATTCAAATTAAAAGGTCATTGTAAAACTAAAATGGAACTTAAAGAAAAAGTTGAAAAATTAATAAAAGAAGAGATTGAGAATTTAGGTTACCAATTAAAAAAGATCGAAATAAAACAAAAAGGAAGGGCAAAGGAATTGATAATTACCATCGATAAAAAAGGTGGAGTTTCTGTTGAAGATTGCGCCAGAGTTTCGAGGAAAATTGACCCAATTTTGGAAGAGGCAGATTTGTTTGAAAGCAGATGGTATTTGATTGTTTCATCACCAGGGATTAAAGTTACAGAGGAAGAAGTAAAAAGAATTTGAATTTAAAAGGTCGGTAAATTTTAAAAATTATGGAAAGATTCAAACC
>Ga0080004_1113646_pt1 | contig 28624 bp, 30 predicted proteins | sample WasSprMetagenome_FD_69207 | JGI IMG/M metagenome (GOLD analysis project Ga0080004, IMG submission 69207) | Sulfidic aquatic microbial communities from Washburn Spring, Yellowstone National Park, USA - WS (SPADES assembly) (version 2) | ecosystem: Environmental > Aquatic > Thermal springs > Hot... | reverse complement strand
AGCTCCAGAGAAAAACAAACAAACTACCAACAATAGAGAAGATCAAACTAATAGTAAAGGTATAAAAACTCACCAACACAAAATGGATTAAGAGCGATTCATTTTTACAATGCAGGACATAGCACATCCAATACTCAGTAAAGCATTATTCCCATAACTATTCAATTATCGGTCTTAGATATGAGAAAGCTTGTTTTCTTCTCCATATTGCTTGTCCTAGTTATCCTATTTTATGTCCCATACTTATATAGGGTGGCTTCACTCACGGTAGAGCCTTACGTGCCGTCAGGTGACGACGTTGCAGCTCACGTATATTACACTCTACTAGCTTGTCATAAACCTAATTATGTAATACCAAGAATTGTAAACAATGACGTCATTAGCCCTGGAGAGTATCCTAACCTTATACACTATGTTTTTTCACTTGCATGCCTCTTTTCACTTAAACCATTAGAAGTAGCCAAAATCTATGGTTTATTCTCATTCTTCATTCTATGCTTTGGGGTTCTTCTATATATGAGAATTTTGCAGCTTACATTAGGAAGCTTGCACCTATCCTTAATGTCTTGTATATTTTTCACGTTACTTAGCCTGCGAGTAATTCAAACTTTAGGAGATGGCTCTATAATGGAGCTATTTGTAGTATTTATTCTAACACCTTTAGCTATACTTTGCCTAATTCGAGGTAAAGTATTCCTGGCTGGGGTTATAATGGGATTATCGTCCCTCAACTATTTAGGGATGGTGGAGGCCGCCTTGATATTGTTTCCATTTACCATTCTGAAGGTAAGAAATCCACGATCTTGGTTAAATCTGATTTTGGGAATTATTGTTGGAGGAAACGTTTTCTTATTCAATGTCATCAACAACACTTTGATAAGAGCTCTACTAGCTCTCTATATCCCTGAGATAAGTCCCTCAACACCCTTAACCGGATCAACCTTGTTGAACTTTTCCCAGTATGGAGAATATATGTTTCTGTCAAATAGGAATTCATGGATATTATATACTTGTCTACTTTTATCGTCTTTAGGGGTAATGCTTTACGCAGTCCTCAACTATAGGAAAAGAGTAATAAAAAGAACTATTAATTATGAAAGATGCGGAGCCTGTCTTGCATATATCTTATCATGGATAATGCTTTTAGCCTTTACACTTTTTCCTCCGTTAAGCCGGCTATCTATTGGCTGGGCAATACAAACAAGAATACTGCGTATCGCTTCCATGATGTCCACATTGCCAATAGTCGCTTCTTTATCATTACTAGAAGAGTTTCATCAAACCTTTTTCCCTAAAGTAAAAATGGTAGTTAAAGTATGTGAGAAGAAGATAATATCTCTTCGGGAAAAATCATCAACAATCTTAATATCCTTAGTACTCTTGTTATCGTTGTTACTGGCAACCAGTCCAAATTTATACCAAGTGCTCTTAAGTAAACCCGGTGGACTAATAAGACTGGATGAAGAATCTTACACTAGTTTAATGCATTTTAAGAACACTTTCCTTCGGTATGAAACTAATGTTAACATCATTGCGGCAACACAAGTTGCCTCATGGACTCTCCCAATACTCACAGACTTCGACAACAATATACAAGTAACCCTTATGTCCACAATCACTAATACCAGCGGCCTGCCGAAATGGATGTCAAGAAGAGTTGAAATTTACAATGGGATAATTTATTTAAATGCAACAATTCTCGAAAAGTATAACGTCAAATATATTGTTGCGATGTTACCTCATAGTAACCAATGGTATGACTCTAGATCCAAAGACTTCGCGTTAAAGCTATGGGAAATGGACTTCAGCAGTATTGCAAACCTAATATATGAGGAGACAGATAATTGCACGAGTTGCATTAAGATATGGAGGCTCAACGATTAGTAGGTAAAACTTATTTAGGGTAAAGATGCAACAATACCGTTACAAACATCACAAAGCACATACATAAGTGATGGGCAGGAATGCTTTATGGAGAGATTAGGCATCTTGTTCGTTACACCAGTGAAATTAGGTTACCCGGGTGGTGCAGAAAGATGGTTATGCGAAGTCGGTATGAGGCTGAGGGAAAGGAGGCGCAATGTTGGAATATTATATACTAACTGGATCCCGGAGAGAACGTTGGTTATGGATATAACATCCTTACCTAAAGATATTAAACTCTATGAATGTAGTTTTGTAAAGCCCCCTCTTCGAGGAGTGGCATTAATAGACATTTCCTCTATTCAGAGATTATTAAATGACTATGACCTCTCATATATGTTAGCTTACTCTCCTAATGAGCTCCGGATAAGATTTTTTAGAAGACTTGTTCAGAAAACTCTCATTGTTGGAATACATTCGTTTCTCAATTTAGAATCAGATTTCATCCATAGACTGTACTTCCCCCCTACGCCTATTTGGAATGAGAGCTTTTGATGTAATACATGTATTAAACAGTTGTACGCTAAACTTTTTAGGAAAACTTTGAATTTATTCACAATAATTGTTTTAAGCTTATCTCTCGGGATTATATTTTCCATGTTTGCAGTAGATATTCAGCATAGCATAGTAAGTATTTTGTGTAGCCTATCGATCGCAGTAATTGTAAGAGCTAAGGAAATCAGGAGTAAATATCATAGCTATAACCTAAATAATCTACTTCGCCAAGATACACTACCTTATCTGCTGGCTTTTGTTCCCCTATTTATATTATTGACCATTAATTCCATTAACATATCATTTTGACTAGGAAACCAGCTGAAGCATCTTGGTATACTGAGAGAAAATCAGTATTCATATCCACACTACCAGAAGACTATAAACAATTCAAACAAAAACTACTGTCATAATTAGCTATGTTATTGTGGATGGTTTAATGCGATACGAGTTTAGACAAAATAAAGTTATTCAAGAACTATACAAAGGTGAATATCCAGATTTTCTTAAACCCCGTCCTTAACTACAAGTATGATGACTCAAGTATTTGGATTTATAAAGTTATTCATACTTAAAAGCTTCCTCACTGGATAGAAAAATGAAAATATTATTACTATCACCGATGTTTCCTCCTCAAGGATCAGGAGCCGAAATCAGTACTATGTTGGAATGTAGAGACTTAGTTGAGTATGGTTTAGACGTAGTATTAGTCACAAATAACCGTGTTCCAATAGCGATCAACGAAGAGTGGTTTAAGAAAGTGAAATTATATCAGATCCCCATGCCTTTTATCTCATTCATATATCCTTCCCCCAAGCCTTTTGGCGAATTTAATTATTGGTTCTTTCAGAAAACTGCATGGAAGTATATCTACAACATAGCTGTCAAAGAGAGAGTAGATCTGGTTCACATACAACATGCGTATATTGGCTTTAAAAAGGAGAAGGAGCTGCCAATAGTTTTAACAATTAGAGACTATTGGCCCATATGCCCCTACAGAACTCTCTCTGCCAATGAAGAAAAATGTTGTGCTTTTAGAAGCTTTGTTGCAGGTTTTCCTTGTAAGAGAAAAGCATATTTAGAATATGGATTAACCAAAATACCGCATTTAATCTATAATACATGTTTCACGCCTCTATTAAATTTCCTAAGTAGGAGATTTCACTCTATGATACGTGAAGCTTTTCAAGAGGTGGACCGATTTATAGCGATATCTTATTTCCTGAAGCATATAATCTGTAAAAATCTCAATATGGCTTCTAAGAAAATGGATGTAATTTATCCACCATTGCCTAACCTTCCATATATCCCTAGAGAGAATAGCCCATCGAAAATAACGTTTACGTATATTGGTGGGCTTGAGGTGCATAAAGGTGTAAAGAATTTATTGAGGGCCTTCTACATTGCAATTAGTAAAAATAGGGAGATAGAGCTCCTGTTATGCGGTTCGGGTGCTATGGAAAAATGGATTAAGAATTATATTCGTAATGCTAATTTGGAAAAACATGTTAAAGTTGTCGGCGGGATTAATTTTATGAAACTCTATGAGATCTATCAGAAAACAGATATAGTTATCATCCCATCACTATGGCCTGAACCTTTTGGCAGAGTAGCTATGGAGGCATTATGCGCTGGACGCCCGGTTATTGTTAATCCTATTGGCGGATTAAGAGAGCAGGTGATTAATAGTTTTAATGGTTTCCATGTTAATTGTTATGATATTTATGAGCTAGCGAAAGGGATTCTTGATATATCGGAGATTCCTAGGCAAAAACTTCTTCAAATGGGTCTTGAAGCGAGAAAGGATATATTAAAGAGATTCGATCCTGAAAATCGAATACGTAAACTCTTAAGAATTTATGATTCAATAGTGTAATTTTTAGCTCATTTATAACATGATCTTTTAAAAGTAAGTACGATTCTGAATACTCATGGTGAATTTCATTTTACATTTTCATGACACTTTCTTCAAAATTAGCGAAACATTCATTCATAGGCAAATTGCTCATCATGTTAAGTTTAAACCTATATGTCTTTGCTTCAAATTAATCAACAAGGAGCTTACACCAAAAAATGCAAGAGTATATTTAATTCCCAGATCCCCTATTGATAAACTTCGATTCGCATCATCATTAGTATCTCAAAGATTGTCTAATGCGCTAACTAGGATCCCATCATTGTACGAATTTTATACTAAGAATATTTTTTCGGAAAAGGTCGATGCCATTCAAACACATTTTGGAAACAATTTATTCTACAGTATAAGATTAAAGAGAAGCTTAAAGAAACCATTATTTACATTCTTCTATGGAATGGATGTAACTGTTTTAACAAAGAGATATCCGAGGATCTATAGATATTGCAATGAGTATCTTGAAGAGGCCTTTGTGACCTCAGAGTTCTTAAAACATAAGCTTAAAGAACACGAGATAGGAGTACCCATTAAGGTTAATAGACTAGGTATAGATTTCTCAGAATGGCCTTATAGTGACTATGTTCCCCCTGACACAAATGAACAAATAAGAATAGTCAATATAGGACGGCTGATAGAGGTGAAAGGTCATGAATATCTTATTGGAGCGATTAAAATTTTAAAGAATAAAGGTTATAAAATCGGGGCCATTATAATTGGAGATGGATCACGGAAGGGAATTTTAGAATATATGATAAGAAAACTAGGTTTATCTAGAGAAGTAAAGCTTATCGGAATCTTGCAGGCCGAAGAAGTTAGAAAATACCTTTATTCCAGTAACTTCTTCGTTTTCCCTTCTGCCGTTGCTAGAGATGGCAGTGTTGAAGCCTTGGGTTATGCATGTGTGGAAGCTATGGCTGCTGGTTTACCTGTCGTAGCCAGTAATGTTGGAGGTATACCAGAATACATAATCCATAATGAAACTGGCCTTTTAGTGCAGCAAAGAAGTTCAAAACAAATTGCTGAAGCCATTGAAGATCTAATAAATAATCCTAGAAAGGCAAGATATATATCAAGAAAAGCTAGACGGCTCGTCGAATCGGAATTTGATATCAGAAAGAATATTGAAAAACTAGAACTGGAATATGTGAAATATCTATAGGTTTATGAAAACACTTAGTGATATATCAGTTAGCTTAGGAGTGATTACCATTCCCCATAGGATTAACTTGCTTAAGAAATTATTAAAGTCGATTTTTACAGGTAGTCAGCTTCCTGATGAGTTGATTATTGTGATTAATTGTTGTTCCGATAATTCAATAATGTCGAACTATATTGAATTTATTAAGGGCATTAGAAAGCATATGAGTGGTCCTTCCATTAAATTAATATGTCTTACCAAAGAAGCCCCTGTTGGTTACTGTAGATCACTTATAGTAAAACATTCAGCTTCTGACTATATCGCTATGGTTGATGATGACGTTACCCTGCATCCATTATGGATGGAGAATGTAAAATATTCTCTTCAATTCAAGCCAGATATAGTAGCAGGGCGAGTTGAACCAGATCTAAATCTACCATATGAGATAGTTAATTTTCTTAGAGAAAAAGCGTATTATAACGAATTCGTCTATGCATCAAATTATGAATTTATAAAGGTTATATATGCTATTGTAAAAGATATCTTTTTAATAGAGGGTATACGTGGTGTTTGGGCAAATAACATTATCATCAAAAGGGAGTTAATAAAACATATAGGCAACTTTAGTATTATCCTTGGTTATTATAAAGATGATGTTGGCGGAGAAGATACCGAGTTCAAGATAAGGGCTAGAAAATCAGGTGCAACCTTTCTATATAATAATAGCGCAGTTGTATACCATGCAATAAACCCTGAAAGATTAACATTCTCATACATTTTCAAACGCATATGGCATCATGGTTTACTGTATTCATGCATTTTTCCACCGAGGCAGTTAATAAAAGCATTCATCGGTGAATTTCTCTCAATATTCTATTACTTTTTAAAAGATAGGAGAAAAGAATGCTTTCTAGCAATTACTAGATTTATCAGCGTGTTATCTGCATTGCTCTCCATGAAGAAGAGAGAAGATTTTGTAGAAAGGAGGCTCTTAGCCATACGAGAAGCAAAATATAAAATCATAACAGTATAGGAGGCAACCTTCAATGACGTGCTGGATGAAGAAAAAGAATACATGACAATGAATTCTATACTACGTTGAGAAAGTCATAGAAATGATTCAAAGGATATCTGATAGGTTTAAGGGACGTCCTAAGGCAATGGTTTTCATGTTCCATATAGCTAACTTCATTATGTCAATATTGCTATGGAAGATTATAAGTGTTGAAGATTTCGTGAAGAGAAGGAAGATACTATCATCAATAATATACTATCCTTTAAAATTACTGAATAGAGACATAATATTGTATAATGATAGGTATGGCTATTATTTCCTGCTGCATGATACATCTTCGTATGGTATAATGATGTTAAGTCACGAAGGTAATGTGCCACTAATAATCTACTCTTTACACCACCTCTACTAAAAGGTCAAAGCAGTGGAAATCCATTAAAGTTTCTAGGGAACACTATTACTTATTTTTATGTTGTGGAGGTTAAGCCTAGTTCGGATCCCGAGAAATGGCTTTTAGAGAACTGTTATCTTGTAACAATTAAGGATGCGCATGAAACCAAACGAATTTTGTAATATTCAAATCGGGTTTGCATATTTACCAAAAATATGTAGGCGCTAAAGCTAAGTTTCTATTAAGCGAAGCTATAGTACCTAGGATAATGATTCCATATAGGAAGCTAGTAACCAATATATTATTATCCCAACCTGTAAATTCAGAAGATATAAGCGAAGAATACATCATGATAAGAATATATCTAATCCATGATAATGAAATATACGCGTGCGGAAGTTCCATTAAGTAACATCCTCAAGAATGTAAAAATAAAAAGAATAATGGTGATAAAATTGTAAGATTTTGTTATTCTATTTTGATCAATCCTTTTCCAGCTATAGTGAACATTCCAATCTTGCCATTTGAATATGGTTGATATTAGTTGATGACCAATATAATTCCATAGGCATCCAGATAACGTAGCTTTATTGTTTTTGTGATCACCGTAGTTTACGATCGCTAAGTAGCTGCGCCAGCCTCCTCCCTAGGGGAAGTGCGCTATAAGCGTTTCTGACCCAAGGGTTACACTTGGTATGCTTCCCATCCTATAACGATAATCATCAAAATTCAGTATCCCTGCGATAGGTTCTGCGAATTCAACGATTATATAGCAGCAATAGGATTAGACCCCCAGAGAAATAAAAATTAAAATTTTCTACGCGTTTAGCTAAATTCTTCCTTCTCACAATAATAATTAAATCGCTCTTAATCCATTTTGTGTTGGTGAGTTTTTATACCTTTACTATTAGTTTGATCTTCTCTATTGTTGGTAGTTTGTTTGTTTTTCTCTGGAGCTGGAATAGGCTTAGGTATGTGTTTAGGTTGTCCTTAGATATGCCCCTATGTACTGATAACCATGGTCTTAGTATTGATGCCCTATTCTCACAGTTATTTATATGAACTTCTCCCCTAGCATACTCTCTCAATGAATGGTTTACAGTCTCATGCCTATATCCAATGCTTTGTAGTACATTGTATGATGGGAAGTTGTCCGTGTAGACCTTAGATCCAGCTTCTATATGCCTTGATGCTATCGCAGCTACAGTCTCACCCCTAACATCCCTAGAAGGTATGTATAACTCACCCCCACTACGGCCTATGATTGTGAATACTGGGATAACATCCTTACCCCATCCACCCCTCCCTCTTCCAGCCTTCAAACCCCTACACCTAGGCCTCCTACCAAGAAGTATAATCCTGCCATGGTTACCCCTACCCTTCAAACCAGCATTCACATAGACTTCATCCATCTCAACAGCATCTGAGAGCATCCTCATAGAGCATCTAACATACCTCTCTACAGCATACATTATCCTCCTGAACGACCTGTATACAGAGCCGTAGCCACGCTCAACATCTATAGATGCTCTCAAAAGAGGGACATTAAGGCATCCAGATAGATAGGTTATGAACAGCCTCTCGTTAAGAGGTATCCTAGAATACTCGAAACCCGTACCACTCTTATCGTTAAACGTTCTTAAACAGGCCTTACACCTATACCTCCTGTATACACGCCTATACCATCCCCAGCCTATAATAGATAGAGAACCACAGTAGACACACCTAACACCATTAGGCCACCTAACCTCTCTAAGAAGCCTAGCAGCAGAAGCCTCAGACATAAATATAGCTAGAAGATCAGACAGCATCCCACAACTGTCGGAAAGACCGTAAAAATAAACCCTAAACCCACCAACACAAAATAGATTAAGAGCGAATCTTCTTAACTAATCTTAAGTTGACTTCATTTAAACCGAACTCACCGAACAATTCTAGATAGCTCTTCTCAATAAGCTTCCTATAGACTTCTATCTTAAAGTCTTCACCAAGCTTCTTGAATTCTCTAAGCCTGCTCTCATCTACTGAAGATACAACTACACTTCTAAACCCAAGCTTCTTTACTTCTGAAACCATCTCAGATAAATCTACTTCATCGGTTAAGTTTATCCAGAAGTCTACGTATTTCCTACCCACACTCTGCCCTCCATATACTAAAACTACATCTTACTCTTTGTTTACGTTATTCTCCATCCTGAATATTTAAAATATCAATCAGCTTGTCTACGTCTCCTCTCACTGATACTTCGATCCTGATAGGGTCTTTATTTTAGAATCTTAGAATATCATTCTGCATGGTTTTTCTACATTGAATGTAAGAATGAGCCTATAAAGATTATGTCTAGATAATGTTTATCAGATATTCTAGATCTGACTCAGTATGATGTGCCGTAGACTCGTAGTTATACTCCTAATAGCATTTGTTTCACGTATTGTTCTTTCACCCTTTTTCGGTCATCCTTGGGACATGTACATCTGGTTTAAGTCTGGGGAACTCGCCTTATCTAATATAAACATATATCTACTGGAGAACCCTGTTGATTATCCTTGGGGTTTCTATGCTTATCCACCTACGTGGTTATACTGGCTAGCAATCGTAGCTATGGTTGGAAGAGTAATCGAGAATCTATACTTTACCGTCTTCATGATAAAACTCCCAATAATCTTATCAGACATATTAGCGGGATTTGTAATTTTCAGGATTGCTAGGAAGCTTGGATACGGTGAGAAGAAAGCATTTACTATTTCATGCATCTGGTTGTTTAATCCAATTACGTTTTTTATTTCATCGATTTGGGGGATGTTTGATTCTATAGCAGTACTCTGCATGGTTGCAGCTCTCTCATCAATACTAGATAGGAGATATACCCGGGCAGGCGTTCTAACAGGTATAGGCGTCTCCGTAAAACTTTTACCTGCTCTACTCATCCCACCCTCAATAATCTACCTTATTAAATTTAAGCGAGAAAGAAGATGGAAAGTCTTGGCGAACCTCTTAATTATTCCATCAGTTGTCTTCCTACTATTCTCTCTACCATTCTTAACTACCCCAATCCAGTACTTAACGCATATACTACAGCATGCAGAAAGTGTCGGAACATTTACCTACTGGACAGCTTTATCTGCAGTAATTAATACATCTATTTTCTGGTTTGTGCCTATACTAGTATACGGCATCGTTTTAGCCTCATCTTTTAGAAAGCTTAAAAATGGAGTGCATGAATATGTTAGGATCCTCGGAGCGACGGTCTTAACATTCATAGCTATGTCGCCTAAAGTCAACATACAGCATACATTAACATTCATCCCCTTAGTCTTATTGTATTACAGGTTCCTAGACCATAAAGACGTAATATATAGGTTTACGTACTTTATGATAGCTGGAGTTATATGGCTAGCTTCCTCTCTAACGATACTATCAAATTATAGCTTGGAGTATATTGGCAAGACCTATACTCCAGATACATATGATTTCGGAGTAGGAGCTATAGCTCTTATTGTTAGCTCTGTATTGGGTGGAGTATTCATGGTTAGATTAATGCTTGAGATGCTGGGACTAAGAGATATAGAGTATAAGCTCATTAATAAAAGATGGGGGATAATAGGTATAATGATGTCGTTTTTACTCATGTTTTCAGTATCTGCAACCCCCTCTGGAGTATCTCTGCCCAAAGCCGAGATTAGAATCGGTATCCCGGAGAGTGTTGATTCGGCTTTCATCCCTAGAAGCAGTATAAGCATCGACTCTTATCTTAAACACTATAATGTAAACTATGTTGTTTTAGCGTGGTCTCCAGACTTCGTAAACACTTATGAAAAGCTTAACTATAGTAAAGATATAACGGAATACGCTAGATTCCGAACAGGCTCAAACAAATGGACAATGGCTGATGTTATATGGCTAATTAATGAGCTTCATTCTAGGAGGGTGAAAGTACTACTAGGAGTCTATCTTAAAGTTGAAGAGATTAAACCCCACTATGGTGTACAGGGATACTCCGTAGACTGGGTTAAGCGACACCCAGAAGTAATCAGTGAAGCAGACATCCTACTATTCAATAATACTATAAAGATCGATGATTCTAGCATCCATCCTTACTCAGAATATTTTACTGAAAGGATTAAAAGAATAATTAGAGATATGGGGTTTGACGGCGTCTACTTAATAGGTTGGAGTAATTGGAAGAAGAATATTCGAGGTTTATCTCACATCATTCCTCTTATCAATGAATTAAAGAAGAAAGGAGAAACAGTATTCATTGAAGGCCCAGAATCAACATACTGTATAGAAGAGACTATACATCTCCTAGAATTATCTGATTATGTTGTCTTAAAGACTGCCCCATGGGTATACACAATATACTATGCTAGGACTGATAATGTAACTTTGACAGATTACAAAAATTATATCAGTGAGTTGTTTTCAAGACTTGGTGAGCATAGCAAGAGGAAAGTCCTGTTCAGCTTATACCCCTTCGATTTCGTAGATGGATGGACTACTCCTGCAACTCAACTCCATATAGAAGCTAGGGAATTTCACGATATAGGGTTAACAACAGGATATGCAATATATTACACGAGTAGATACGTCCCCTACAGAATCTCAATTGAGCAGTAATCCACACAGAGTAATGGATCTAAATATTGTAATATGTTATTCTGCAGGAAACCGTCTCCATACTGCTATCTGAGGGTAAAGTTTTCCATCTCTTGAGACCCTAGCAGACCCTAGATAAATCTTGTCTATCTTGCCTACAATATGCCGGCTGTCAGTATTGATGGATAGAGGGATAGGTGCTCCGCGCATCCATTCTCTACATTCTTCCTCACTCAATTCTACTATATTCTTACTTATTTTATCGTTTAATAGCTGGCTACCCTCGATAGATAAGAAGACTTCATTCTTATTCCTTCTATATTTTGCTATGTATAATCCCATCTGTAAGACTTTTCTAAGTTTTCTAGCAACTTCGATTGTTTCAAGGGTTGCTGCTCTTACCTTGCCATCACCCCCCATTATTAAGATGAATTCTTCAAAGGCTTCCCTAACTCCATGTTGCTGATATAATAACTCCTGTAATAGTTTCCTCTCGGAGCCGTTTAGAATCTTCATATCTCTAACCACCTTTCCTAATCTTTACTATGTAGAAACCCTCTGCATTATTATGATACGGATATATTCTCAAACTCTTAGATAATTCATCACTCAGCTTCATATTATTCCACTCCGTTAATCCTTCTTCATACCTTAATCCATTCAGCCTAACTTCTTCAATATACGCATTACTTCTAGACCCAAGCAATTTGTGGACTACGAGCTCGTTTTCTTCAACTGTTAATGTGCAGGTCGAGTACACTAGGGTTCCACCTAGCTTTAAACAGTCAAATCCAGCTCTAAGAAGCTGGAATTGTAGTCTAGATAGCCTAATAACATTATGGAGTGACCAGCTTTTTACTACACTCCAATCTTTACTCACGATCCCTAAAGAGCTACAAGGTGCATCTACGAGGACTCTATCAAAGAATTCTCCAACTATTTTTGGAAAGACTCTCCCATCTAATGTAGTTAATACAACATTGTATACTCCAAGTCTCTGAAGGTTTGATGATAATGCTTTACACCTATCTATTACTGGGTCATTCGCGATGAGTACCCCCCTACCTTGAAGGATCTGGGAGACCTGGGTACTCTTACTTCCAGGTGCAGCACACATATCAAGTATTATCTCACCTGGCTTTGGGTCCAGGGCTTCTACGGAGGCCATGGATACTGGACCTTGGAGATAGATTAATCCAAGCATATGCTCTATCGTAGTGCTAAGCTCGAATTCTTCCTCCAAAATGTAACCATACCTAGCCCAGGGAATCTTCCTGAAGAGAATATTCTTCTTTCTCAGCCTCTCCAATATGTATTCTTCTGGAAGCTTCAAAGTATTCACTCTGAAACCCTCAGGAAGAGGTTTACCCCAAGAATCAATTAAAAGACCATACTCTAGACCAGGTATCCTCGCTAAGTAATCTCTCAGCTCACCCCTCATAAATGATTCAATCATTCCCTACATAGATTCTAATAAGGAATGAAAATATAACTCTAAGATGCTTCTTCCAGCTAAGATTAAGATACTCTTTTAAGAGGTTGAACTTGATGCGCTCCCTTAAATATTCATACATGTCTTATCCTAACTATCCTATACCGAGAACTTTCGAATACTCTCTATCTAACTTAGATGGCGCACCTCGTATAGTGAATATATTTCAGAAAGACATCTTAACATCTCCTCCGAAACATCTATATACTTATTTCCCTGAAAACTGAGAAAGACATATTTATAGATTGTCAAGGACCATAAGTTAATGGGTAGGACTGTACCGGCCATAGAAGTTTTGAAGGGCCGTGTTAAGAATAAGTTCTGGTCTCTAAGTTCAAGGGCAAGAAATGTTAAGAAGATTAAGTCTGGATATTACGTACTCTTCTGTATAACTGGTAAAGGTGAGAGAGGATCTGGAGGATATGGTGTTATAGCTACAGAACCTCGCACGATAACTCCTGAGCAAAGGTTTCATATAGTTTGTATGGCTTCAGAGGCTTTTGATTATGCAGTTGATTTCTCAGAAGCAGAAGAAGAATTTAGAGATAAGCTGTAAGGTGCTCCCTGAAAATACCATTTCGTGGAAGCATAATTAAGATAACTGAAGAAGATTTTCAAGCAGTAATACAATACAAGAAATCTCCGTGATTATCTAAGCTCAACTAGATAATTAAATCATTTTTAGAAGAATAGTGTTCGGCTTTACTCTTCTAGATAATGGGGGGGCAGATGTTTTATCTCAAGAAGGGATGGCGGCATCCTCCTCTTATGCTCAGTTGCATAATACCTTCTACAAACCCATACAGCTATATCAATAGGCAGTTCAGCCTTTTTCGCTGCTTCTTCAATTCCTAATCCTTCATCAAAGATATTAAATAATAGTATGTCTAGTTTACTATAGTCTACTGGTAGTTCATTTAATGCTACATGTCCAGGGAAGAGCCTAGGAGCTGAAGGTTTAATATATATTCGTCTCGGTAAATCTAGGTATGCTCCCAGCTCACGTACCTGCGTCTTGTATAGATGTGCGATAGGTAGGAAATCAACCCCTCCATCCCCATACTTTGTATAGAATCCTATCAAGATCTCACTCTTATCTCCTGTTCCAGCCACAAGCCCACCTATAAGATTTGCATAAAAATAAAGGAGACACATCCTAATCCTTGCCCTTAGATTACCAAAAGCCATCCTGTACTTTTCATCTTCTGGGCTCAGTTTTAGTGACTCTGCATAACTATCAAGTATCCGGTCTATAGAGATGACCTTGTAGTCTATACCTAAATAGCTGGCCAGCCATATAGCATCTTCAATATCTTCTTGAGGTGTAAAGTATGCAGGCATAATTAATCCGTGAACCCTCTCCGAACCTAGAGCTTTAACTAGTAAAGCAGATGTAACACTACTATCGAGACCGCCACTCAGCCCGACTACTACATCCTTCTCTCCCACAATCTTCTGAATAAACTCAACTATCCCCTTAACAACTTTTTGAAAATCAAGTTTTAAAGGATCTATCAAATAAGATTACGCCTACAGCCTCAATTAAAGCAGCCAATATTAATATTTTATTTGAAGTTTAATACAATATGTACCAGGGCCCGTAGCCTAGAATGGATATGGCGCCGGCCTTCGGAAGCGTTTGGAGAGAGCCGGAGGTCGAGGGTTCAAGTCCCTCCGGGCCCGACTGTAAATTATTGTGTCAACATTCTTAGATAAATTTACATCTCATAAGTGATAGTGTTTTACATCTCCATGTATTCAACGAATTTTCTAGTAATCTTCAATATTGGTTCTCTACAAAGTATTGTCTTTTAAGATTTTACAGTATTATTCACAGTATTATTTTTATTGTTTTCGAGATACAACATTTATCTATTGACTATTTCATAGGTAAATTGCTGGTCATGGTTACTGCTAGGAGTACTGGAAGAGAGTTATTTCAAATTAACAATGGTGTTAGTCACATAGTAGTTGATTTACTTAAGGTTCTTAAAGATAAATATAATTATAGGAAGCTTTCAAACTTAACAGGCATTCCTATCTCTACATTAACAAGATACTTAACTGGGAAAACTATTCCAAAAGGTAGTAAAGCTAGGCGGCTTCTTAAAAATCTTGTCTTGAATCTGAATCTTTCATCTCTTATATCCCAGTTAATTAGAGATGGTGATTCGATCGATGTATTCAAGGTAATGTTTAATCCAAATATGATTAAGATTATAGGAGCACATGTTATAAACGAGTATGTAGGAATGAAGATTACCTCTTTTATGGCTTTAGACTTATCAAGTATCCCATTAACAGCTTATCTATCCACTGTTACATCACGCCATTTCTATATAGTTGCTAGAGAACCATTACCTGTAAATGATCAAGAATTCTTCACAATATTCTTAAATGATTCTAGAAGTATCTGGCCAATATGTTACTGGGTTTATTTCGATCAGGCTAGAAAGAAAGAAAGTATATTAATGGTCTCTACAAGAATTCCAGAGTGTGAATTCTTCAATAAGCTTATTGAAGTACTTGAGAAGAAGGATGTCGAGGTAGCTGGTTTATTTTCATTAATAGGAAGTGAAGAGGAATTTTCAAGATTAAGTATAAAACCTGGATGCAAGAGATATTCTATCTTATCATGATAGGATTAACCATATTCTCTCCAAGTGTGGTTACACTTAGTACACCTAAAGAATAACGTCATAGGCTCATCTGCAGCTCTCGTCTGTATAGACCACCAGTAGGCTTCTCTGTTCCCGCATCGAGGACATACAACATCAGTAGTTGTTGGGAGGACTTTTTCCTCCTCACTCTCTATCATGACTAAGTTAGGTCTAGAACGCTTCTTCATAAGATTTGCAACTATGACTTCTTCTGCTCTCTTCTCGTATCCACACTTTGGACATACGAAAGTAGAATTACTCGACTTCTTCTTCAAAACCATGACTTTCCCACACTTCGGACAGAACTCCATGGACTCCTCCACTAAACTATAGCTGTATCTACTTGTTAATTTATTTTTCCTTTAGTTAGGTCTTCCATTATGTATGCTAGCTTTAAAACATAATAGTAGTACCTAAGCTTGTTAAGATAGTCTTGAATAGGTCAATAATAGACGCTAAAATAGTTGATAGAAGCCTATTTACAGGCACGTATTGGAGAGGCTTGACCTAGAAAGAGGTTTAGAGATAAGCATGTTGCTAAGAGCTTCTTGATATATCTTGAAAAGAGAGATAGATTCTATAACAACCTGAATGCTTGGAACTTCAGAAAACTACAATTCTACATAGAGTATAAAGCTAAACTTAACGGTCTACCAGTCATGTATGTTAACCCGAAGGGGACGTCGAGCCTATGCCCTGTATGTGGTGGAAGATTAATAGCATCGAATGGGTATAGGCAAGTGAAGTGTAGATGCGGATATGAAGATGATAGGGATGTAATTGGATGTTTGAATATGCTCAGGATAGGGGGCGCCGTTGTCCCTGAAAGCCATCAATGAAGCCCCAAAGGCTGAGATGGAACGGATAGTTATAAATTATTAACTATTCAACAACGATTGGAGACTATTTTGGCGAGTTCCTGTACTAACTTTTCTTCGTCTGGTTCTATCTCGATTAATGCTTTCGGCTTGAAGAGTTCAGGGTTTGGGTCTTTTAGTAGGTGTCCTGTACATATGCATACAGCTGTTTCGTCTGGATTGACTTCTCCCTCTTCAACTGCCCTCTTTGCTCCTGCGATTGATGCTGCAGATGCTGGTTCTACACCTAATCCTTCAAGTCTAGCTATAGCTGTCTGTGCTTCAAGTATCTCTTTATCCGATACTATTACAGCATCTCCTCTTGATTCTCTTACTGCTCTAAGAGCTTTCTTCCAGTTTACTGGTTTACCTATCCTTATGGCTGAAGCAATAGTTTCAGGATTATCAATTGGTTGGAGACTTTCTCTATTTTCCTTGATCATCTTAGCAAAGGGTGATGATCCTTCTGCTTGGACGCCTATCATTCTTGGAGCAACTTTTATCAAGTCTAGGTTTTTCAGCTCAGTTAATCCTTTCCATACTGCTGCTATATTTCCACAGTTACCTACAGGTATGAAGATACTGTATTCATTTTTTATTTCCTCAGCTATCTCGTATCCTAGAGTCTTCTGACCCTCAAGCCTCCAAGCATTAACTGAGTTGAGAATATAGTATCCGAGTTCTTCAGCTTTAGAGAAGACGAACCTTAAAGCTTGGTCGAAGCTTCCTCTAATCCTCACAATTACTGCGCCGTGGGCGATAGCTTGGAAGACTTTACCCAGAGCTGCTCGTTCAGGTATCACCGTTATACATGGTAAACCTGCTCTAGCAGAGTATGCAGCTAATGATGCAGCAGTATTTCCAGTAGATGCACATATCACTCCTTTAACATCGAGTTCTAATGCTTTTGTTATTGCCACCGTCATACCTCTATCCTTAAAGCTTCCAGTAGGATTAGCTCCTTCAAATTTTATGTAGAGCTTCTTTAACCCAACCCATCTACTAAGTCTACTACATTCTATCAGAGGTGTACCGCCTTCACTGAGTGTTACCCTCCTAGAGTAATCAACTGGTATGAGTTCACGGTACCTCCATACTCCTCTAGCTCTATCATTGAAAACCCTCCAATCACGTACTTCTACTTTATCTAAGTCTAATACTACGTCAAGAAGGTCTCCACACTTTACACATATGTACCCACTATAATTCAAAGGATATATTGTGCGGCAGTTAATACATTGGAGCCACGCTTTATCATCTTGCTTCAAGTCTCATCACAAGATGGAGGCTCCTATATTTAAATCCAATATCTAGATTACACCATCCTTATATTCTGTTTATCTGTCTATAGAATAGAACAGAGTGTAGCACACATTGGAAATAATAATGTCTTGAAATCATTACCTAGTGATGAAGTTGGGAACTATAGTGTCAGGGGTTTCGATAGCAGCCCTAATAGTAGCTCTCGCTCTAATAAGTAATGCATTGATAACCTCAGGCAATCAGCCAGTAATACAGTCAAGTATAGAAGAACAAGAAAGTAATCTATCATATACTAAGACTGCTTTAACTGTTGTAGGATATGGTTTAGTGAGATATACTCCTGATTCATTGAGCGTCAGTTTTACGATGATAGGTCAAGGTGCATCTGCAGAAGAAGCATTAACAAGATGCAGTGAGAAGACAGTTGCAGTGATAAATCTATTGAAGACTCTCGGCATAAGTGAAGAAGATATGAAGACAAGTTACATCAACGTCTACCCAGTCTATGATTGGGAAGCTAAACCCCCCAGAATAATCGGCTACGAAGCACAATACTCTCTAAGTGTAGTAGTTAGAGAGACGCTAATGGCCGGTAAAGTCATTGATAATGCTGTGAAAGCTGGCGCCGATAGAATTGACGGAATAGCGTTTACTCTGTCTTCTGGAAAAGAGAATGAATTGAAGATGGAGGCTATAAAAGCAGCTGTTGAAGATGCTAGAGCCAAAGCTAGCATTATTGCTAAAACACTTGGATTAAAAATATTGAGTATAGAGTCTATTAGTCTATCTTCTATCGATGTTCTAACACCTATACCATTATATAGAGAGCAAGTGGCTACAGCTACCATACCGGTCCTTCCAAGCCAAGGAGAAATAACAGCTACAGTAACAATAGTCTTTAATCTTGAGACCTAGACAACTTGGGCGGGGTAAACTCCCTATTTTTTCTCACAACAATAGTCTTTAATCTTAAGTTTGTTGGTAGGGTTTTAAGCCTTTAGTAATGTTATAGAATTATCGAGAAAGACACTACATACCAGATAAATAAGCAACTATAGTTATGAAAACATACCCTAACCATTTTTACCTCAACATCAATCTTCTCTATCTGACAGTATCTGAAAACCACTCTCCAGATACCTCAGGAAGAGTTATTAGGTAACTGTAGCTTAACACTCTAGGGCATGAATCAACAATAATCTATACTCTCTATGTAACATCTTAAAGAGAAGACTAGTTCTCCTTCAACCTCCTTCCTACACTTATGATATACATTGTCTATATCTGCTAAAGCCTTCAACTTATCATCCTTAATATATATGTAGACTGAGCCTAGATGAAAAATGTATTTCTTCATATCCTTCAAGCTACAGCAGTGGTATCCATTAAATTCTGGAGACTAAATATGTCTCAATAGAATCTCGCATTAAGGTCTATAAATTCATGAATACTTAGAATATCATCCGTCTATCCCAGTCTATTCAATGTTATATGCTCCACTTTCAGGGATGGGTGGAGCGAATATGTCTACCTAGGAGTATGTCTATAACATGCTTGAAGAGGTCTTAGTATTAATTGTTGTAAAGTCTAGATATTTGAGGGATACTAGTATGGTGGAGGTTTTCAAGCAGTTGGCTAGAGACCTAGCAGGATTCTTCGAGGAATGTGGTGGAGGAGTAGGATGGGGGTATCGAAGATGGCTAAGGCTGTTTATATTGATACTTCCAAGACTCCTATTAGGATTGCCATGAACAGTGGTCGAAGACAGAAGCTTCACTGCGTCTTCGACGGTGAGAGGATATTTAAGATAAACAGGCTGACCAAGCTTAAGATGTTGATGAAGTATTCATTGATACACTGTTTCCAGAGATTTACGATGAGGTACTAGAGTTACTCAAGAGAGAGGTGTCAAGGTATATCTACTGAAGGATACTGCAGTATTAAAGAGGCTGAGACTACAGAATAATCTACGAAAGTCTGATGAAAACGATGTTTTAATGCTTTCAAAGATTCTGAGAGAATACTCCAGAGAATTAAGTGTTAAAGAGATGGGGTTGAAGATTGCTGTGAGACCACTAATAGATAAATATGAGTGGATTGTGGAGAAGAGGAAGATGCTGAGGCAGTGGAAGAGCAGAGGCTACGATTATGGTTTTGGAGAATCTATAGGAGCTATGGACGCTGATAGGGGGGAAGGTTGGCAGAGAGATTGTAAAAATGATAAATAGAAGCATCTACAAGGATATTTCTAGAAGAGTCTGTAACGAGCTTCAAATGAAGGATAGTGTTGAAGTTGCCGTACTGGTCTTGGAGCTACCTTTAACTTGATGAATAGACAAGGTAAAATCATATCCAGGATTTACACCAACGAGAAACGATAAATGTTGCGACCGCCGATTAAGACATCATCTAACGACTCTGGCTTTCAAGAACTATCTCAACAGCTATAAGAAGAAAACGAGCATCCCGGGGGAATCCACTAACATGATAAATAATACTTCATCTAGTAGAGAAGAGATACTGCGAAGACTATAACTAAAGATTCTAAGAATTCGACGGAAGTCATGGGTTGAAGTAAACATTGAGAGGGATGTTACTAATAACACCAGTAGACCTGCTGGCTGATGAGCAGTAAAAACTATGAGGTTGGCAGGTTGTGACAGTAGCCCCGTATGTTTTATATACAGGCTCAGAATGTAGACCCTGCCAACTTCACAGTTACTAGAGCCTATCAGCCAGCTCCACTCCTAATATTTTTAAAGTAAAGTCATGTATGGGAAAAATGGGAGCGGGGGAATGCTTGGCCCCTAGAATATTTCTTGGAGTAGCTTCTAGTTATAGTCTATATTCTAGGAGCTGAAACCTAACCCCTACTTCATCTATTTTTTGATAGTTGAAATCTCAAGAAGAGGTGGAGATAATGGATTTATTAGCTTCGAACACACGTGAACTGTATAGAATGGTTGGCTTCGATGAATTAAAGAAGACTCATGATCTTTCAGGAGGAGTAAACAAAGCGGCGGTAGTAGTATTGTACACTATTGGTCAGGATGCCCCGGAGATACTGTTCGTTGTAAGGAAGGTATCAGAAAATGATAAATGGTCTGGGCAGGTTGCATTCCCTGGAGGCAAGTGGGAGCCGATAGATAGAGACTTAATCGATACTGCTAGAAGGGAGTTGTTGGAAGAGACAGGTATTAATCTGGATAGTGATGTAGAAATTATAACACTTCTAAGAGAGACCTCACCTTCAAATATGCCTGAACTCAAGGTTGTACCATTTTTGGTTAGAGCATCTTCCAAGCCATCTATAAAACTCTCCGAGGAGCTCTCTGCATATTTCTGGGCATCTATAAGAGAGTTAGAAAGAATTCAAGCACTTATCGTTCTTCCAGATAGTTCTAGAAAGAATGTTCTAGGATTTAGAAAAGATGAATGGATTATCTGGGGTATGACTGCTAGGATACTTGAAGATGCACTGTCCTTGATGGAACATGCATCTTCATAGAATAATACATGAGCCGAACACTTATAATAAAATCATCCAGGAAGTACTAGAGAAGATTAAAAGAAGATTAAACCAGAATTAACGTTATTCCCTTCAACGATTAAAGGAAGGACGCTTGCAGGATTATATGCTGGACATAGAAATGAGCCTGTAATAATAGACATAATTGATATAACATATTATAATGGAAGAGAACTTGAAGTGAAGAGGCTTGTATATGGTGAGGCTTGCATTGCAATAATAAATATGCTAATCTTTCTTTCCAAAACCCTCCTTAAATTTTTCTCTTTAAAGCCTCCTGATCCTGTCAACTAGGTAATTCCGTTTATGTACTGGGTTGGGAGAATAGCTTCTCCAGTTAATTACCTAAGATAATTAGTATCGGGTAATTCTTCTAGAATATTCTAAAATTTACTTAAAGAGTTCGAGAGAGTTCTAGAAAGAGAAATGATAAATCCCCGACTATAGAGATAGAATATGGTGAATATGGAGTGACCTTCATGGCTCACAATTCGATTAAACTTATTCTCTTAATAACTGTAGAGACGATAATGATTCTAGTCTTAGTCTTTATAGGTTTCTTCATGTAGAAAAGTGTGGAGACTAGTATAATTATTATGGTTATTGTTAATATTATCTGTCCTAGAGCTATATAGGTTGTAGCTGTCAAGGATATTACTGGTATAGTAACCTTTAAATCATTTGATGGGGCAGTAATTCTTACGCTAGTTGATTCATAAGAAACGGTCAGTATAGCCTTTGCATTCAGAGGAATATAGACTCTTGGCTCACCACCATTAGCTCTAAAGACTTCGATACCATCTACTATAACTGATACATCTAAGTTCTGTATAGGCTTCCCCAATAAGTCGAATCCTCTAATTTTTATCTCTTTTAAAGTAGTAGGTATAACTATGATGTCACTATCTATTATGATGCTTTTCTCCGCAGATATATCCAACCCACTCCATGTAATCTCTCGTATACTCCATAGCCCTTCTCCCACCCAGACTGGTTCACCAATCCATTCAATGTACTCTCCACTCCTATATAATGTGAGTCTAGATGGTTGAGCAGCTAATGGTTTTTTATCAATAGTAGTGAAGTATGGTTGAATCCTGTATTCCCTCACCCAATTGATAGATGCCCTAATAGGTGATGAGACTACAACTGTGACATTCTGTTTTTCAGATTTTATGTCTCCCATCCATCCATTGAATCTAAGCCTTAATTTTTCCGAAACATACTTATAATACTCACTACCTAAGTGGAGTTCCTCTCCCTCTCTTACCCAGTAAGATTTTTCGTCGATACCCCTTAAGTAGATTATCTCAACTAGGTAATTCTTCTTCCATAATGCTTTGATAGACAGTGGTCTATCTACTCGTAGTGTTATTTTTTCATTACTACTATTTACTCCACTCCATCCATAGAATACAAGCTTAGTATTATTGCCGAGGTCAATTTCTCTCAAAGCTTCTACAGTAATAGAATCTCCTTCATTCACCCATTTCTCTTCAAATTCATTAAATATTGTCGAAACTATTACTTTGTATTGTTTAATCCAGGTGGCTTTAATAGTCTTTGGAGAATCTACAGTTAAGAATATTTTCGATTGGTTGGATTCTATGTCGCCTCCCCATCCAGAGAATACCAGCCTAGTATTATTCTTGAACTCGATAATTCTATCTGTCAACAATTCTATAGATGCTTTTTCTCCACTCTTATACCATCCTCCTCCAACGACTTCTCCATAATCTGTGGAGACCTCAACGCGGTAAAACTTTGAATAGTTTAATATGTAATCTTGGTCTCTATCGAGGATTATGAGCCTGGTAGATTTATTTAATCCATCACTCCAACCTTCAAAAGCATATCTTACATCATCCTGTGCTAGTTCTTCTTGAGCATTTACAACGTAGACTCCTTCATCCAATTCTACTTTGATGAATCCATCTCTATCACCAACGTATTCTGTACCATTAATCCAAACCCTACCAGAAGGAATGGTTGTAATCGTTAGGACGTGTCTAGGCAAACCATAGACGATTGTTATAGTGTATCCACCAGCTTTTTCTTCATCCACTGTAATTGTTAATTGTAGAGATTTATCTTGAAACTTGCCTCCAGCAGTGTATGTTGCTTGATATAGACTTCTACCAGGCGGTGAGGTAACTTTTACTATTCCCTCACCTGAACCCTTGTTCTCATCTACATAAAGTATTAAGACCCCTCTACTTGGAAGATACCTATCATAACCAATCTTCTCTCTAGCTTCTACCAAGTAGTACTCTCTAGGCTTGTCTAAAACTATATTTATTACCCTTATTCCACCGCTTTCATGTAAAGGTTTAAGGAGTACTTGTTTTCTAGACCCTTTCTCAACTACGAATATGCTCTCCTCTTCAATCCATCCAAGCTTTATCCTACTCCAACTTGTTAATCCCGCTGGAACGCTTCCAGGAGACCCTAAGGGTCCATTCCATGAGCCCTCAGCCATTAAATCCCATGGCCCAACGAATGAGTCACGTTCCTCTCTTGAAGATGTATCATACAGGTCAGGGAGGCCGAGTAAGTGACCGAATTCATGAGCCCATATCCCTAGAGGATCAGCGTAAGATACTACTGATATGTATTCTATGATGGTTTTTTCATCTGTAGGTATGCGTCCACAGAAAGCTGATTTAGAATGTATATCTCTCTTATCATGGGTATATGCTTGGTCTCTTCCCGAATGCATTATGATGATGTAATCATATTTTCTAAAGTCTACGAATGGGTCAGCGGCTTTAACTGCGTCTACTAACAATCTACATGAATTTGGTTCATCAATGCCTTCATCTTCACCATAGAAGCTGTAGGGTTTATCAAGCCTAAGCCATTTAGAGATTGTGTAAAGCTTAACAACCAGCTTACCATAGCTTACTTCCCTCCAATAATCATTCATTGAGACATTAAGCTTACCAACATAACCTTCCGGTAAGCCTTCTCCAGCCTGATCTGGGAAATCTACTGGGATAACAATAACTCTAGCTTCATTTGCTGAAGCCTCAATAGATGTAATTAATATGATTAAGGGTATGAGTATAGTGAAAACCGTGATAATGTATAGTTGCCTTGACTCCACAGAGAATTAGTAAAAATATATGAGTTTAAAAATTTTCCCACATAACCTAGAATATTAAAGATAGTGTTTCTAGGGAGGCCGAAAAGGCTTGACCATCATGGATAGTAGGATGTTCAGAGTTTAGTACAGATTGTTTGAAAGAGTATGAATATTCAGAGGCTCCCGTATTATTTGATATAGTGTTAAGGGATGGATGGAAGATTATAGTTATAATGATTATAGCAGTCTTAGTTTCCTCAATGATTTCTGGATACCTATTTAGTACTTTAACTCATAATATGGGCGTTACGTCAAGATTACCTGGTTTAGAATATCGCCCAAGTATAGAGTATGAAGTCAAAGTATTAAATTTAGATATGAGTTCGGATGCTCATATCTGAATTATTTAAGCTTCCATATCTCATCATCTTATAATGATGGGGATATGTCTCTACAATAACCTCCATTAAGGTCTATGAGCTCACATCCATCCATATATTCCTAGCACTTATCTTAATCTATTTGATAGTTGGTATGCTCCACTTTCAGTCATGGGTGTAGTGAATTTATATATCTAGAAGTATGTGTATATCGTGTTTGAAGAGGGCTTAGTATTGATTGATGTAGATAGTGATGTAGTGGGTGTTGTAATGTTCAGACGCATAATGGATGCTAGTATGGAGAGGGCTTTCAATCTGCTGGCTAGAGGCCTGTCAGAATTTTTCGAGGAATGTGGTGGAGAAGTTGAGTGGGGTGTTATGAGGGGTGTCTAGGACAGTGTATGTTATTGCCTCAAGGACTGCTGGAGGCAAGCATGGGAAGCCTCACATCGTCTATGATAGTGAGAAGATATTTAGGGTTGGGAAGCTGACGGAGCTGGAGAATGTAGATGAAGTATTCATGGATGCTCTATATCCATCAATTTATGTTGAGGTGTTGGAGTTGATGAAGAAGGGCGTCAAGGTATACGTGTTGAAGAATAGGAAGATTCTTGAAGAGTATAAGAGGAGGATGGAGGACGAGGATCTCCATTGATACTTCTTGTAATTCAAAGAAGCATGTATGCTAGACCCAGAGAAGGACTTATTCTTTGAAGCCAATAACCTCACTGAACTAAAAGACTATGATGAGATATATCTCGACTCATCACTATTTCCAAACATGTGGCAACAATTAAGAGAGCTAGTCAATAACGGGAAGAACGTTTATTACTTTTGTCGTCCATGGAAGTGGGATGAAATGCGGAGGGAAAGATTCAGAGAAGAATTGAAGGCTAAGGTAGGCAAGATATCAAAAGATGATAAAGGAGACGCATTCCTGTTATGGAAAGTCTACGAATTATCATTGATTAAGAATAATACTCATAGATATTTCAGACCTTTGACTATTTTTGATGTTGAGTTGAGACCGCTATTGATGAAGGAAGAGATGCTTTACAAGAATCTTCAAAGAATCCATAGGGCTAGCATGGTCGGTGTTGATGTTGGAGGTGATGTCAAGATATTGGAGGAGATTGTTGAGGATGCTAGGAGGGAGATCGTTGAATAAAGCCGTTCAGATTATTCCAAGATTCATTGATATGGCTAATAGTCTAGGGCTGGATAGGGATGATATTAATGGTTTAGCAGGATTGGCTGGACTACTAGTCTACAATAAAGCTATATCATATAAGAAGTCTATCAATTATCTTGGATTATTCAAGGCTAAAGGCAGATATGGCAGGAGGAATAAGAAGTATAGCCGTAAAGTTCAGAGATACCTAATAATGCTTGCAAATACAATCCTATGGAAGAATGGTGAGAGAGATATTCCAAGATACAGGGATCTAAGAGAGGTATCGAAGAAGATTGTAGACTTAAGGAAGTCAATGGAGCTCGCTGGGGATGGGGCTGGGGTGTAAGCCCTGGCAAGACCCATACGTAGCTATTTATCATCCTCGGCGAGCCCAAAAGGCTCGAAGCGAGGATCGTTAGAAGTTATCTATGGGTGGTCAGGGCTACCAAGTCAGCCTCTCCTCCTAAATCTTTTAAGTTAAAGCTCAATATTCTCTTTCAAAGAGTGAGAGAATGGTTGATATTAAAGAGCTTATCTTAAAACTATTTAGGCTTCTTTTTCTTGTTTTCCGATTTAACTTCTAATAAACTAGAGGTCGCAAGTTCGGATAAGGTAGAACTCATCTTTTCCTTTTTAGTCCCATGATTCTGGACTTTCAGTCTGAATAGAAAGTCTGATTATGGTGTACTGGTTCTTCTAGTAATGTTAATATTTTTATTTTTGAAGTTGTCTAGATTTGATGGAGTGTGTTTTAGGTTTGGATAAAGTATCATATGGTAGAGAGGCTTTCGAGAAAGCCCTCGATCTCCTTGAGGAGCACCATAGATGGTTTAGAGAATCTATACCTTTGATTGCTAGTGAGAATATCCCTAGCCCAGCTGTTAGAGAAGCTTTAGCAAGTGATTTTGGGAATAGGTATGCTGAGGGATGGCCTGGAGAACGTCTATACGCTGGATGCAGATACATCGACCAAGTAGAACTCCTAGCTATCGAACTAGGTAAGAAAGTATATGATGCAGAATTTGTTGATGTCCGAACAATATCTGGTGTAATGGCGAATCTAGCAGCTTACACAGTTTTTGCTCAGCCTGGAGACGTTATGATGGCTTTAGCTATACCACATGGAGGCCACATAAGTCACGGTAGACTTAAATGGGGTGGAACAGCAGGAGTAGTAAGACATCTAGAAGTTGAGAGGTACGAGTTTGATGAAGAAAACTTCGAGATTGATATCGATGGGACTAGGAGGAAATTGAAGCAGCTTGAACAAGAAGTTGGGAAGCCTAGGTTGTTCATGCTTGGTGCAAGTGTTTTTCTCTTCCCTCACCCAGTGAAAGAGATAGCTGAGTTGGCTGCAGAATATGATGCAAAAGTAGTTTATGATGCCGCACATGTCGCAGGGTTGATCGCTGGTAAGACCTTCCAGGACCCATTGAGGGAGGGGGCAGATGCTGTAACTCTTAGCACTCATAAGACTCTCGCTGGGCCACAGCATGGCATGGTTCTCTCATGGGATAAGTATTCTGAAGATTTTAAACGTGTAATCTTTCCTGGGCTCCACTCTAACCACCATCTCCATGCGGTTGCTGGTGTAGCAATAGCATTAGCTGAAGCATGGGCTTTCTATGAAGAATATGCTCGCCAGATTGTTAAGAATGCTAAAGCTCTTGCTAGAGCATTGCATGAAAGAGGTATAGAAGTACTATATGAGCATAAAGGATATACTGAATCGCATACATTGATAGCTGATATCAGTAAGTATATGGATGGGATGAGGGCTGAGAAAAAGCTTGAAGAAGCGAACATCATCTTAAATAGAAATCTTATACCGAAAGACTATAGATTGAAGACTGATTATAGAACTCCAAGCGGGATAAGGATGGGTACACAAGAAGTTACACGTCTAGGAATGAAAGAGGGAGAAATGGAAGAGATAGCCGAACTCATAAAAAAAGTAATCATCGATGGTAGAGAACCGGGAGAAATCGCAGTAAAGGTTAAAGAATTCAGGAGAGAATTCCAGCACGTACATTATGCATTTAGTTCCCAGACGGAAGCATATGAATACGTTAAGATTAGATAGATTCTCTTTTCTATGATTTATGATTGGTTAAGCTCTCTACACTCTATACACTCTTCTAGATGCTTTAATGCATTAAGAAATCCTAGAGGACTATACATAGAATTGATTGATTCACCATTTTCTCCAATCCTATATACCCATCCACCAGCCTTACTATCCAAGTCTTGTTCAACAGCTATACCATAACATGGAATGTATAAGATCCTCCTCATATCCCCCATAGTAATTATGCATATGCATGAAATAAACATGCATAATACATTAAACATGAGAAAAACCTATAAGGAGGATAGAAGACTCTCAGAAAGCCTTCAAGACGTCAGTGATAGTGTCCAAATAAGCATTTTCGCTCACCTCCTAGTCCTTGCGGCTTGATAGTATATTGTGAATAGGCTTAGGAATAGCTTGAGGTTTGTTATTCCCTGTACATGGTTTCTCGCGCTCATCTTATGGTGGAATATCACTGTCCTCTCCTTTAGGTACCTGAAGAATCTCTCAACCCTATTCCTCATACTAAACTTCTCATACCTATACTCTAGCCTAAGCCTCTCCAATACCCATCTATACCATGGACCCTTATCAACTATGACTAACGGCTTTTTTTTTACACTCCCCCATTTTTTTTTT
>Ga0080004_1239673_pt1 | contig 28637 bp, 33 predicted proteins | sample WasSprMetagenome_FD_69207 | JGI IMG/M metagenome (GOLD analysis project Ga0080004, IMG submission 69207) | Sulfidic aquatic microbial communities from Washburn Spring, Yellowstone National Park, USA - WS (SPADES assembly) (version 2) | ecosystem: Environmental > Aquatic > Thermal springs > Hot... | reverse complement strand
GCTTTCGCTAGAAGATATGGCGGCGACGAGGTCGAGGTTTGCAGCGCTGGAACAATGCCAGCATCTTCGGTGCACCCTGAGGTGATTGAGGTTATGAAGGAGAAGGGGTTCGATCTATCGGGCAAGAAACCTCAGATGCTTGAAGATGCTGGAGGCAGCGGATATAGTGATAGCTATGGGGTGTAACGTAGAAGGATTATGCCGAGCCCACCTAACTAGAAACATCGTTGATTGGAAGCTCGAAGACCCTAAAGGGAAGCCGATAGAGAAGGTTAGGGAGATCAGGGACAAAGTGGAGAAAAAGGTCTTGGAGCTGCTAGAGCAGATAAAACGCGAGAAGTCGACACATTAAAAATCCTATTAAATCGTTGCCTCCGCGACCCTCATACAGTATAATGCGTATGCATCCTCCTTACTCAAACAGCTCTTACATATGCAGTTCTGTGAGACGAGTAACCTATTACAGCTGTTTGAGTATTCGCAGGTGCTGCAGCCAGCGTTGGAGCCGCAGATGAAGCATTTTACCGCGTAGGTTATTGGTTCGTTGAGCGTCTGTGAGAGGAGGGTGGCGAGCTGGTATAGGTCTGTTTGCGGCGTCGTTCTGAATACACGCCTCTGCCTATCATACTCCAGCCTAACATCTTGCATAAGCCTTCTGAAGACATCCTTACCCACCTGAGGTAGGCGGAATGGCTCCCCCAGCACTATCTCCAACTAAATCCTCTCCCTTATTTGCTGAATCTCGCTATCTCCTTATTTAAGACCCTAAGCTCCGGCTCATCGTATGTGAAGCCCCTAAGTATGCGCTGCAACTCATCCTTACTCAAAAGGCTCAGCAGCCGCGCCAAGTAGGGTAGGTGTACAACTAGGGCTTCTGTGGATGATGTGTGAAGCAGATCACCGAGCTTACGCCCTATCGAGCGTAGCACACGCGCATCGTTCCAAATCCTCAACTGGACACCCCAAGGGTACATATCTTGGCTGAAGCGGACCACACCTCTCGGCGTTGAGTCTAAGATCGAGTAAGCAAGCAGGGAGTGGAAGTATCTTAGTTGCCGCCACTCCTGAGTCTTCTTGATCCTAGCAGCCAGCTCATCAGCCGCTGATAAAGCCTCTAGAGCCCTGAGAAGTGTTTCAGAATCTAGGTTGCTGTTTACCAAGCTTGAGAAGATCGCGCGGATCTTCTCTATGATATCTGCGTCACAAGCCTCTAGAGCGCGCCTAGCCTCCTCCTTATCGTTTGAGTTAAAGAGCGTGTTTAAGGCATCTCGCAGACCCACCATCTTATCTCGTGTAACCTCCACAACCTCGCTGCTGGGCGAAGCCAGCGCTGCTTGTAGAGTGTTCAGCGCAGCCCTCATGTCTCCACCAACCTTTTCAACCAACTTTTGTAGGGTCTCTGGGGGGATTTTGAGCCCCTCCTTCTTCACCAGATTCTGCAGGTAGAGGTAGATGAGGCGAGGTGGTACCCTTTTGAAGGCGAATACCTCACATTTAGGTAGGAGTTTCTTGACCCTCTCATCCTCCTCAACATTAGCGGCCAAAACGACTGGCAGGTTACTCTCCTCGATAAAGGTTTGAATGAACTCTAGCCCACCGTAATCCTGCCTACCATAAAGCCCGTCAACCTCGTCCAAGAAGACCAGTAGGCGCTCACCCAACACACTCAGGCTGTGTGTAGATGGTAGTAGGGCTGATGAGAGCCGCTCCTTCGTCCTCACATCGCTTGCATTAAACTCCAGCACAACGAAACCAAGGGTTTCGGCAGCAGCGTAGACCAGTGTAGTCTTACCGGTACCAGGAGGGCCAATCAACAACGCTGCTTTGGAACCCTTCCTCCAGTTCTTGAGCCAGTTTAAGAAGCCTATCCTACTCTCCTCATTACCCACCATCATAGACGGATTCTTCGGCCTAAACCGCTCAGCGTACACATGCGCTCACCACCTAAAGTAGCCTCCTACCATGAAAGCGATTAGACCGAGCAGCATACCAAAAAGCGCTACACGCTTAACAAAGTAGGCGCTCTCCGCAGAAGAGTCCTTTAAGATCTTTACCGTAAGCCCAACAAATATGCAGATAGGTGCTGAAACTAAGGCACCATAAACCAACCCCACTATTCCAAGCATGATCGGAAGTAGGCTAGTTAGGATCGCTAAGATGAAGAAGAGAGCGCTTAGTTTAGCGGCAGACTCAGCCCCCCAAACCCTCGCCACAGACTTCACATCTCTAACCTCATCTCCCTTAATATCACAGATGGTCTTAACAACCTCACGCCCCAACCCAGCAAGAAACGATGTTAAAGCGAGGAAGCAGATCAATGGCTCGTCCGCTGCTCCTATAGCGACCGCGCCGTAGATATATGGTATGGCTACTGAAGCCGAAACAAGCATGTTTCCGAGCAGACCATACCTCTTAACCCTATAGTTGTAGAGCCAAGCGATCGAAGCGAACAGAGCAGCGATGAGAAAGGTTAACCAGCCTAAAAGGATAGAAGTAGCGAGCCCCATTGTAAGAAGAGCAGCAGCGGCCACCTCAGCCTCCTTGATAGATACACTCCCCTTAACAAGAGGTCTATTAGGGTTGTTGACCCTATCCACCTCTATATCGTATCTATCGTTCATGATCATAGAGTAGCTGGATATGAAGAAGCCTGTTAGGAAGCCCAGCACCACACTCAAACAACTCATCTTGGAGAAGCCTGAGACGACCATCCCGACTATGACTGCGAAGCCCACCATCGTGGAGTTGAGGGGGCGTATTAGCGTGAGTAATCCGCTTAGGGTCAAGGCTTCTTGAACCTCATCTTCGAAACCTTATAGTAGATTACCTCGCCTCTCCGCTCTATAACCGCTATCACAGGCTCCTTACCCATCTCCAAGATCTTGTCCACAGCCTTAGAGAAGCCCCTAATCCCCTTCTTACTCCCCTCGTTGAGGCTGAACACAAGGTACCTAGCTGGTTTAGATAAGTGCTCACCCCTATCATAAACTCTAAAGTCCACACCAAAGCCGAAACCATCCTTTACAACATAGCCTCTGCTCCTAAGGTCACGATACACTATAAAGCGTGTCCAAGCATCAGGATCCCTCTTTAAAGCATAATCAACAATCTCATTAAACGTAAGACATCTATCCCCATTATAAACGGCCAACCTCTTTATGTACATCAGATACAAGACCTCAAAATCTTTTAAGAGAAGCGAGTCTCCCTCCTTAACTCCAAACCCCTTGGCAGCAAGCTCCGCTACCGCATCAGGGTCTTCAACTACAACACCTTTCTCGGTTAATTTAGCTGAAACCTCTTTCCCAACCTCCTCGGTCATCAGCAAATCTCCCTTAACCTTTCTAACCGGTCTCAACACCATATAGCTTAAAATACTCTTTGGTTCCTTCACTACTGTAGTAGAAAGAAAGAACAAATACACTATCTTTAACGGCAACACATATCTAATCCACTCGCTAACAAAGCTTAGGCGGAGAAACACGAATGGGCTTTGTGAGAGTTAAAGGATTATTAGGTAGGAGAAGGAGGGAAGTAGAGGAGGTAACATTTTTAGTCGATACTGGTGCCTTTTACACGATCATCCCTACTGCAGTAGCTAGAAAGCTTGGGATTGAGGCCGTAGAGAAGGCTGAACTGAAGTTAGCCGATAATAGAAGCGTTGAAGCTGGAATCACAGTAGCTTACATAAAACTACTAGATAGGGAAGGCACTCTTCCAGTAGCGATTATGGACGCCCTGAGCCACTGCTTGGTGCGACTGTATTAGAAGGTCTTGGTCTCAAATAGATCCAGCCACCGGAAAGCTAGAGTATTCGAGACCTTATGGTCTTGCGGCTCTCTAAACTTGCTAATATTGGTTAGAGCCTACGGAGGCGGATAGATATACCTTTATTAGCTTCTGCTATTAGCTTCTGCTACAATAGCGGTGATGTAAGTTGCCAAGCTTCTACACTACAAGGACTGTGAGGTGGGAGGACGGTAAAGTCATCTTAATAGATCAAACAAAGCTTCCGACCAGACTCACCTATATAACTTGCACAAAGCCCAATGAGGTTGTGGAAGCGATTAAAAGGATGCAGATCAGAGGCGCACCAGCGATAGGGGCTGCAGCAGCCTATGCAGTAGCCTTAGCAGCATACTACACCAAAGCCAGCAATCTACAAGATTTACTCAAAGAATTAGAGGAGGTTGGGAGAATGGCTAAGACAGCAAGACCTACGGCGGCGAACCCAGCTTGGGCAGTGGATAGAGTTCTTGCCAGCGCTAGACAGGCAGAGAGCGTCAAAGAGGCTGTTGAAGCTGTAATTAAGGAGGCTGAGAGGATAGCTGAAGAGGACATCGAAGCCTGTAGAAAGATAGGTGAGTACGGCTCAACGCTTCTGAGAGACGGAGACACCGTTTTAACACAGTGTAATGCTGGCGCTCTGGCTACTGTAGGCTACGGCACCGCTTTGGGTATCATAAGGTCTGCGTGTGAAAAGGGTAAGTGTATAAAGGTTATAGTGCCTGAAACCAGACCGGCGCTGCAAGGAGCACGGCTAACGGCGTATGAGCTGCATAGCGATGGTATAGATGTGTTGCTTATAGCTGACACAGCCGTGGGGTTCGTTATGAAGAGGAAGCTCGTGGATAAGGTAGTGGTAGGCGCAGATAGGATCACCCAAGATGGGCACGTCTTCAATAAGATAGGCACCTACCAGATAGCCATCTTAGCGTCAGAGCACAACATACCCTTCTACGCTGCAGCACCAACCTCCAGCTTCGATCTAAAAAGTAAAGCCGAAGATGTGGTGCTAGAGGAGAGGAGCCCAGATGAAATCGTCAAGATCAAAGGGCGGAGAATCGCACCAAAGGGAGTAAGGGTCTACAACCCAGTCTTCGACCTAACCCCACCCCAATACATCACAGCAATAGTCACAGAAAAAGGCATAATAAAGCCACCTTACGAAAGAAGCATAAAACACACCTTAGCAAAGACCTAGCCAAGAAGAGGGCCCGTGGCCCAGATTGGATCAAGGCGCCGGCCTTCGGAGCCGGAGAACGTGGGTTCGAATCCCACCGGGCCCGCTTTAATGTAGTTTTAACGTTTAGCCGCACCGCTTTAAAGCTTGCAGTCTTTTGGTGCTCTCGGCAAGGGAAAGCGGTTTTTCATGATCGCTGTGGCAAATAATGTTAGTTTACAAGTCGGGATTACATTTAAGCAAAGATTATGATGGAGAGTTAGGGTTGTTCTCTATGGTGTTTCTAACGTGGGTCAGGGGTTGAATATTTCTAGCCTTCTAGTTTAAACTTTTGCTGTGTTCTAATCCATCTTACAACTTTTACTCTTATTCTGTCTAGTGTGGCGACAGGTAGGCTGAGGAAGAGAAAACTAGTAAGGAAATACACAAGTGTATCTAATGCTGGAGTAGTTTTTCCAATAGCTGCGTCGATGCTTGCAGAAACAGTGAATGCTATCCATGTGACCACTCCTATTAGGAAGAGTATTTCTCTCCGTATAGTTTGGCTCATTCCATCTCTATTATGGGTTTTAACCACACCATTTTCTAATAAATATTCTGTTAGTCCTCACTTTGTGTCTTAGTGTGATCCCTTAGAGATTTTGCAGTTCATCATTATCCAAAGGAGGTAGAAGGGAGGTCGGATGCTAAAGCTTTAACACCCTGGTGTTGTTGGAAGATGATGCTATAGGATTTAGTTTAAGCAGAGGACGGAGGGGTTGGGGATATTTCGCTTTTACTAACCTTTTTGGGTCTGAAGCCTCGGGGGGGATTTGAACCCCCGACGACTTGCTTACAAGGCAAGTGCTCTGCCGGGCTGAGCTACCGAGGCTCACTTTTGGATATCTTCCTTTGCTCTATATCTTTTTCTTTTTGGTTGTGAGATCATTTAGTATCGCTTTAAGTAGGTTTGGGTATTCTTCATCCGAGAAAGATATTTCGCTGTATTTGTTTGCTTGCTTTGCGATCCTTGCTGCTTCGATGTGGTAACATGTCTGCTCTAACCCTTTTATTAGATGGTAGTAGAAGTTTTTGCAGCTGCAGTAGGGTTGCTCTAGATCGATGTAGTGGTCGATTCTGCTGCCGACAACTGTCCAGATTTCTCTGCCGCTAGGTCTGAATATGTGCCTCTTAACTCTGCCTGCATTAACCACCTCATCAACCTTACTTCTACTAACCAAGGAGCCTTTAATATCACCTAACAGCATGCTTTTTAATGTTGAGGAAGAGCAGACTTACCCTCCTTCATCCGCACCCAGCCCTACTTGTCGAAGACAAAAAACACTATCTTGTAGTGGCTGATCTACACATAGGGTTTGAGGAGAAGTTTAAAGCGGGTGGTGTCAAACTCCGTGCCTCAACACAGAAGATGTTGAGCGAAATTTCTGAAATTTGTATGAAGCAAACTATAGACGAGATTATTATCCTCGGTGATGTGAAGTTTACGATAGGTAGGGTTAGTGCACTAGAGCGTAGAGAGATTCCTCTCTTATTAGAGCAGCTTTCAAGGTTGGCTAAAACAACTGTCATACTGGGGAACCATGACGGAGCACTCTCAACCATTTTACCGAGAGAAGTTACTCTACACCCGGAGCCACACAGGGTGATTGGTGATCTATGCTTAGTGCACGGACACACCCTATTACCAAAGTTGCCTAGGAACGTAACCAAGGTGGTGATGGGACATATTCACCCAACCTACCTAAGAGAAGGGAGTGTGATGGTTGGTAAACACGTTTGGCTATTACTGAAGGTTAAGAGAGAAGCGCTTCTGACTAAGCAAGAAGGGGTTATTGAACTGTATGTGCTACCCCCGTTTAACCGAGAGCTCTCATTTGAAGGATTCGCTGGTAGATCGGGTAAGATAATCTCTCCGATCATAAGGAGAGCGGTTAAAGCGGTTTGCGATGCTGTGATCTTGAGTTTAGAGGGTGAAATAGTCGGATACAGCGAGTCGCTGCAATACGTCATTTAACTTCTCTCAAAATACACCTTGACACCAGCCTCCAAAACATCCGCAGCCCTACCCCTACTCTTAAAGAACTGCTCACACCTCTCAATCTTAACCCCAGCGACTATAGTAGCCCCTCTCTTAAAGAATGGTTCAGGTGTCATACTTGAAGTCAGCCCAAGCACAATAACCTTACTAGCCTTCTTAGATAGTCTTAGGTAACGCTCTAACCCACCATATACTAAGCAGGAGCCCGTGATCAGCACTATATCCGCTTCACTTAAAACCTCCTTAGCCTTCTCAGGAGGGTAAACACCCTCTATCTTCTTCCTCTCAATAATCTTCAGGCTCTTAGCGCGGTCAAAGCGGTGTAAGATGGGCTTAAAGTACCCTACCATAGCAACACGCTTACCACAAACATCCAGCATATCAAGAGGGTCGCCAACCTTAAAGGCTGGAATAGGCTTAAGCGCCCAGGTCAAAGCGTTCAACGTAGCAACACCGATCGTTCTCCTCCCAACGACCCTACTCATAGATAGCCTAGCTGCTGCAATAGGATCCTTTACTCGAATATTGGGTACGTTAGGTGTAATATCATGCGGATAATACGCTACACCACACACGCCAGACGAGAGTTCGACTAAAACGTATCGTTCGAGAACACACCACCTCTTAACTTCAACACCATTTGTAAAGCGGCTCAAAAGGATATTAAATGCTTCATCAAGTATCATCTAACCACCTGCACTATTACTCGTAGATATAAGATAGACCCCTTAAGTCTTTAGTTTAAAGGTTGATCTTTTGTTGGTGAGCCCTTTATAACTGAGCACAGCCAAAGAGATGCCTGAGATGGTTAGTGGTATATGGTAGGTTATGATTCGCCAGGCGATCACCTTAGCCCAGCTGCTTGAGCCGAGTATGTTTGTTGTGAAGTGGTTTAGTACAAGCTCCGATATACCTGATCCACCTATGGTAACAGGTAAGGAGCTTACTGCTAAGGTTAAGTAGAAGCCGCTTGTAGAGAGTATAAACCCTCTTACGCTAGCTGTGTCTCCTATAATAAGCTGCGTTATGGCGCCACTTAAGAGTATCATTAAAGCTATGCAGAGTAGGATGCCGAAGGCTTGCTTGTAGGTGAACAGGGAGTTTGTTTTTACGGCGGAGCTGTGGTATGATAGTAAAGTCTGGTTAAAAGAAGCGATTAATCTACCTCCTTTGGAGTCGCCTAGGATAAATCTAATCACCTTCTGAAGCCAATTCGGTATATAGAGGGTTTTCTTCTTCGAAAAGAGGTATATTGCTGTGAAGAAAATGGTGGTTGCGGTGGAGGCTAGCGCAGCCAAGGATGTAAGCAGATACTCCTGATGGTATAGGAGTAGGTAAGATGCTGAGGCGTAGACCACCAGCGCTGTTGAGACCACGTCCAGATAGATTTCTAAGAAGATTATCCACGTAGACTTGCCGAGGTCTGCACCACGAGATTTGAGCCAAGCAAGCCTAACAGCTTCGCCTCCAACAAATGAGGGGGTAGATAAGCTTACAAACTCTGATGAAATCCTCGCTAACACACTACCAGCGACACCACCTCTAATACCCAAAGCACGGCTCAATAAGTGGAAACGTAATCCCTCTATGAGGAGACGAAGGATTATGAGAACGCAGGCTACAACGAGTGTTGCAAAGCCTATGGAGGCTAAATCTTCGAGCTTTACACCGAAGAGCAGCGAATAGGCTACTACAAAACCTATACTTAGCCCTACTCCAGCAGCTGCTATCCGATTGATCCTCAACCGCTTTGAGCAGCCTTCTTACTAGGCTTCGCAGGTATCACCCAAGGTCGCATAGCCTTCATTCTAGCCTCATACTCAGAGATCTTGGACTCGTGTTTCAGGGTGATTGCTATGTCGTCTAATCCTTGTAGAAGCCGCTCTTTTATGAACTTGGGGATTTCAAAGTGATACTCTACACCGTAAGGCTCTGAAACCTTCTGCTCCTCTAGGTTAACCGTAAGGTATAGGGTGCTTTCACTCGCTTTTCTTATAATTTCGTCAACCTCGTGTGGCTTTAAGGTTATAAGAAGTAGGCCGTTCTTGTATGCGTTGTTATAGAAGATGTCAGCGAAGCTCTCTGCTATCACCGTTTTTATGCCGTAGTCTAGTAGAGCCCAAACCGCATGTTCCCTCGAGCTGCCGCAGCCGAAGTTCGCTCTGCTGACGAGTATAGATGCCTTCTTGTACTTCGGTTGGTTTAGTACGAAGTCTGGTCTCGGTTCACCACGCTCATCGAACCTCCAGTTAAAGAAGAGGTAGTTGCCGAACCCTTTACGCTCAATCAACTTAAGGAACTGCTTTGGCAAGATCTGATCCGTATCAACGTTGTCTCTATCTAGCGGCACGACCAAACCAGTGAAGGTCTTAAAAGGATGCATCATTATCCACTTCTATTCGAAGCCCCACTCTCTAACATCAACGAACCTACCAGCTATCGCAGCAGCCGCAGCCATAATCGGGCTAACTAGATGAGTTCTCCCACCAGGACCCTGTCTACCTTCAAAGTTCCTGTTAGAGGTGCTCGCACACCTTTCCCCAGGTGCTAAGATGTCCTGATTCATCCCTAAGCACATGCTGCAACCCGGTTCACGCCACTCAAATCCCGCTTCCTTGAAGATCTTAGCCAACCCCCTCTCCTCGGCTTCACGCTTCACCATCTGAGAGCCGGGCACGACCATAGCTTTAACGCCTGGTGCGACCTTCCTACCTTTGACTACCTTTGCTGCTGCTTCTAAGTCGCTGAGCCTTCCGTTTGTACAGGAGCCTATGAATACCCTGTCGATTTTGATGTCGGTTATAGGTGTGCCTGGTTTAAGCCCCATGTATTCGAGCGCTCTCTCAACTGCTTTTCTCTCCACCGGGTCTTCGAATTCATCTGGATGCGGGACGACGCCGGTAACGTCGGTGACCATCGCTGGTGTAGTGCCCCAGGTTACTTGAGGCGCTATATGTGAGGCGTCTATCTTGATGCTCTTATCGAATACGGCTCCTGGGTCTGTCTTCAGGGTTCTCCAGTATTCTGCTGCTTCTTCGAATGCGCTGTCTTTGGGTGCATACTTCCTCCCTCTTAGGTAGTTGATGGTCTTCTCGTCTGGCGCTATCAGCCCAAATTTAGCGCCCGATTCTATGCTGAGGTTGCAGAGTGTCATTCTTTCATCCATACTTAACCCTTCTACGGTGCTGCCTCTGTATTCTATAGCATAGCTTGCTCCGCCGCTTGTGCCTATCTTCCTGATTATGTAGAGTGCTAGATCTTTTGCTGTCACACCCCTCTGTAGAGTGCCTTCAATAACTATCTCCATAAGCTTAGGTTTCTCAACCCATATACATTGCGTAGCCAACACGTGCTCGATTTCGGTTGTGCCTATCCCAAACGCTATAGCACCAAATGCCCCGTGCGTGGATGTGTGGCTGTCTCCACATACGATCGTCAAACCCGGTAAGGTTAATCCGAGCTCCGGCCCTATGACGTGCACGATCCCATTATATGGGCTAGAGAGGTCGAAGAGCGTAATCCCGAACTCTGCGCAGTTCCTCTCTAACGCAGATATCTGGAGCGCAGCTAGCTGGTCTGATACAGGTATTAAGCGGCTTGTTGTAGGCACGTTATGATCCATTGTTGCAAATGTTAGATCTGGTCTTCTCACCTTACGCTTAGCCAACCTTAACCCTTCAAAGGCTTGTGGAGAGGTTACTTCGTGTATGTAGTGCCTATCTACGTAAAGTAGAGCCAAACCCTCTTCTGCTTGATAAATCACATGTTCGTCCCAAATCTTCTCAAATAGTGTCTTTGCCATCCTATTGCCGACATTTGGCTAAACGACGTTAATAGATAACCTTTTTCCCTTCGCGTTAGCAGAACCAATTGGCGGGAGAGGGGGCATAGTATCATATGTCGAAGTATAATTGGAATTCATATGGGTGTAATCGTTCCCTGAAAGGAATGACCTCCTTTTCCATCTTATACTTTAACCAGGCATCTATTAGTTCCTTCGTAAAGACTCCGCCTTTCATCAAGAAATCATGATCTTCCTCTAGGGCTTCTAGGCTTTCCTCTAGCCGCGTTGGCAAAGACTTGATCTTAGCTTTTTCTTCTTCACTAAGTTTTTCAACATTTTTATCGATTGGGCCGTAGCCTAGCGCTGTTGGGTCGAGCTTTCTTTGGATGCCATCTATGCCAGCCATTAACATAGCTGCAAGAGCTAGATATGGGTTGCAAGTCGCGTCGGGTGGTCTGTACTCTATTCTTTTTTCTTCTGGTCTAACTGCGTAGGCTGGAATCCGAATGCAGGCAGTGCGATTAGCGATGGAGAAGAATAGCTTTACAGGAGCCTCAAACCCTGGAACTAGACGTTTATAGGAGTTTATGCTAGGGTTGGTGAATGCGGTGAGCGCTGGAGCGTGTGTCAAAAGCCCACCAATATAGTACAAGGCGGTTTCACTAAGATCTCCGTACTTCCCAGCCTCATAGAACAACGGTTTGCCTCCTTTAAAGAGGCATTGGTGCAGATGCATCCCGTTGCCAGGTCGCTGGTAGAGTGGTTTCGGCATAAATGTCACTGTTTTACCGTGCTTTAGAAATACGTTCCTAACTATGTACTTAGTTAACAGGATGGCGTCGGCTGCCTTCAACAGAGGCAACAAGTCGATTTCAATCTCTTGCTGAGCTATTCCTCCCTCGTGATGGTGATATTTAAGAGGAATGTGACATTCATCCATAAGTGTGGCTATCTCATTGCGGATATTGGAGAAAACGTCTAAAGGTGGAGTAATTTCATATCCGCCGCTTGTGATCTTATACCCCATGTTTGGGTAATCTTTCATCCAACTCCACGGAGCTTCGCAGGAATCAATGATATAGAATCCAGACCTTTCGTCTTGCCAGTACCTTACGTTATCAAAGACATAAAATTCAAGTTCGGGATTGAGTAAAATCTTGTCAGCTATACCGGTTTCGATTAGATATTTTTCGGCCTTTTTTGCGACAAAACGTGGATCTAGAGGATAACTTCTCTTTGTATCTGCATAAACAACATCACAAATCATGCTGAGTGTCGGTGTTTCCCAAAAAGGATCTTGAAACACGGTCGCTGCGTCTGGAATTATGTTCAAATCACCAGCTTCAACAGTTGCAAAGCCTGGAACCGACGAGCCGTCAAAACCTACACCCTCAACAAATAGAGTGTCCTGAAGTTTACTAACAGGAAGGGTAACGTGTCTCCATCTTCCAACTAGATCAACATATTTTAAGTCCAACATCTTAATGTTTCTTTCTTTTACAAACTTCTGAATGGTCTCCATAACCATCACTTCAAGCATACCTTTTATCCGCCTTTAAAAGTTTTCTCAACGAATGTGTGAATCCTTTCTACTGCCTCTCTAAGCGTATCAATTGGTCTTGAAAACGATATTCTCAGATATCCTTCGCTTCCAAAGCCAGACCCTGGAACAGTTATCACCTTGGCTTCAGTTACAAGCTGTCGAGCTAGTTCTAGAGATGGCAATCCAAGTTCTTGAATGTTTACAAACACGTAGAAGGTGCCTTCAGGCATCTTACATTTAAAGCCAGGTATCTTGTTAAGCGCATCGACAACAAACCTTCTCCTACGGTCATATTCTTCTAAGAACTCTTGAACGCACTCTTGTGATGCCGTTAACGCTCGAACAGCAGCCCGCTGTGCTGCAGCATTGGCACATATGTTGATTGAATGATGTAGTTTAAGCATTTGAATAATAAAATCTTTATTTGCTGCTAGAAATCCTACGCGCCACCCTGTCATAGCGTAGGTTTTAGAAAAGCTATTCACTACTATGGTTCTTTCCCACATACCTGGCATTGACGCTATGCTGCGATGCTTGGCACCATCATAAATGATCTTCCAGTAAGCTTCATCTGAAACTACTACTAAGTCACGGCTTATAGCAACATCAGTTAATGCTTTGAGGGATTTTTCGTCGTAAACGGCTCCTGTTGGATTATTGGGGCTATGTACGATCATAAGCTTCGTTTTATTCGTAACTTTGTTTTCAAGAGCTTCTAGTGTTGGATGAAAATCTGTTTGTTCGCTGAGATTGATGACGATTGGTTTTCCACCTGCTAGCTTGATGTCGACAATATATGGTGGGTAATACGGAGCAAAAACTATAACTTCGTCTCCGGGATTCACAAGACTCATAATCGCAACAAAGAGACCCGCTTGGCTGCCTGCAGTTATCAAAATTTCTTCTTCTGGGTCGTAGCTAAGGTTGAGTTCTTTCTTCAGCTGCTCAGCGATAAGGGCTCTAAGCTCCGGATCCCCTCTATCTGGGGCGTAATGTGTGAAGCCAGCATCCAGCGCTTCTTTGGCAGCATCGATTATGTGTTGTGGAGTTTTAAAATCAGGCTCACCTATGTTCAACCGTATGACGTCTTTCATCCCCTTGGCTAACTCCATTATAGCGTAGAGAGGTGAACGCTCTATTGAAAGAACCCTCTCTGATAACTTACTCAAAATTTTATCCCCCGCCGAGCGAGACATACAACATGAATTTATCCTTATCGCCTCTATACTATGAGGTTACTACCGCTAATAGAGGTTAGATGGAATATAAAAACAAAATTAAAACAGACGACAAAAAATTAACAACTGGCGTTCTAAGAAGAATAAACATTGGGTTTCCAGTCACCTAAATGTAAGCAATTAAATAGAAAAAATTCTCCAAAAGATGAAACTACGCACCTTCACTAAGGGAAAGTAATTCTTAAAAAGAACGAGTGAGCTAGAACTCGTAGGCCGGGGTAGCTCAGCCTGGTTAGAGCGCCAGCCTCCACAGGATAGGGTGTGACTCATAATCTGGAGGCCGCGGGTTCAAAACCCGTCCCCGGCACTTGCTACATTGGAGGAGATTCGCAAGATCTATGCTAATACCTTTCGTCACTCAATGTGATGGAAGATAAGTTTAACTCTGTTTTAGGATAAATGGGATAAGTTACTTTAGAGACCTTACCGTTTGAGCCGCTTTTTGTTGTAACCAAAAAGGTGTGTTGTTAGCGACACCTATCCTTAGTTAAAAAGGGGCTGAAGTAATCCCTCTCAACTATTCGCATACAGGTGTTAAAGCGGTAACGCAATTTGAACCTTATTTATGGTTTTTCGCCACTGAGGGTTAGGTCTACTGTGACTGCTATGCCTCGTTCGAGTGAGCGGGTTATGTGGCAGTACTCCTTTGCGAGCTCGATGAACCTCTTTACCCTCTCAACCTCCTCTTCTGGTGCTGAGGCCTCTATCTTAGCCTCCACCTTAGTTATTCTGTAGCCTTCCTCCATCAGCTTGACTTCTCCTCTAACATCAACCCTAAACTTCTTTAACGGTAGTTTGAACCGCTCTTTGAAGTGTAGGAAGGTTGTGAGTAGGCAGCCGCCTACCGCTGATAGGAGCAGCTCGTCTGGGCAGAAGCTTCTACCCAACCCATTAAACTCCTTCGGCATATCGAAGCTGAGCCTGTGCAGGGCTGTCTTCGCCTCCCCTCCTGTAAGCCCATCCCACTCAACCAGAACACCGTATTTATAGACTTCAGGGCCTACGGCTCGCATAGCGTTTTGATCCGCTTTGTTGGATTAAAACCTTTTTAAGTACTCTTTAGCAGAGTGGGCTGTAGTGTTTTGAGTTGGGTGAAGCGCCTGTCTGCATCATCGCGGGCTCCAAAAGCGATGCTGAGTATGTGAAGCGGGCTGAAGAGGTCTTAAACAAGCTCGGAGTAAAGTATGATTTAGCCTTCCTCTCGGCGCACAGGAATTATGAGGAGCTCGACATCTACCTCTCAAACTCTAAGGCTGAGGTCTATGTTGCTATAGCTGGTTTGGCAGCCCACCTACCTGGCTACATCGCCTCAAGAACCCTAAAGCCAGTTATTGGGGTTCCGATCAATAAGGCGCTTGGGGGGCTTGACTCACTTCTCTCAATAGTCCAGATGCCTAGAGGCGTTCCTGTCGCTTGCGTTGGCATCGATAACCCGGAGAACGGTGCTCTGCTCGCAGCAGAAATCTTAGCTCTAAAGGATCCTAGTTTGGCGGAGAAGATATCGCTCTACAGAAGGGGGAAGCTGTGATGGCTACACAAGAGATCCGATTCATAAAGAGCGGTAAGGTAAAGGACATTTACCAATATGGCGGAGATAGGTTGATGTTCGTCTTCTCAGATAGGGTCTCAGCATTCGACGTCGTGCTCCCGACGACTATACCGAGGAAGGGTGAGGTGCTCTGCAGATTCAGCGAATTCTGGTTCCAAGTCCTACCATACCCAAACCACATGCTTGAGGTGATACCGCCGAACAAGATGGTCGTGAAGAGGCTCAAGATGATCCCATTGGAGTGTGTGGTTAGGGGCTATAACTACGGGAGCTACTATGAGAGGCTGAGCAGAGGTGTGATCAAAGCGGATAAGCCTCTGAAGCTCGCTGAAGAGCTGCCTGAGCCGGTCTTCGACCCGACCACAAAATCTGAGACCAAAGATCTGCCTATATCGAAGAGCGAAGCGGTCAAACAGGGCCTGGTGACATCTGAGGAATACGACCTACTCGAGGAGACCTCGATAAAACTCTATTGTGAGATGAGGAGGTGGGCTGATAGGGCTGGCTTCATAATAGCGGATGTCAAGTTCGAGTTCGGGAGGGACGAAGATGGTCAGATCCTGCTCGCAGACTCGCTCGGGCCAGACGAGTTCAGACTCTGGTTGAAGTCCGAGTATAGGGTTGGTGAGGAGCAGAAGAGCTACGATAAGCAGATCATAAGGGATTGGCTCATCAAAGTCTCATTCAGATCCAAGCTGGAGGAAGCTAGGAAGGCCGGCCTACCCCCACCAACACCACCAGAGCTCCCCAAAGAGCTCGTCGAGGAGACCGTGAGAAGATACATAACCGCTTACGAGCTGATATCAGGCAGATCTCCCAGTTAAGTAGAGGCATCCTAGTAATTTTTCGCCTCTACTCAACACCACCTCGATCAGCTCATAGAGGTCTCTTTAGAATAACCCGCCTCCTCGCTTCCGTCCGAAGTTAAAGAAGGGAAGAACCATTCGAGGGTGGAGCTGCGTTGGGATCAGATTCTTCCGAGGAACCTTGTCTTCGTGAGCATAAGGAGCGAGGCAGATAAAAGAGAAACGCTGACAGCATTCCCATAGAATGCAAACTTTGGTATGAGCGTGACGTAGTAAGCGCATACGAAGCCAAACCTGCTGCTTCAGAAAAATAAAGATCTGAACCCAAGCTCTAGCTGAGCCCTAGTGCTTTTTCTACCCATTCTGGTGGTTTCCAGCCTCTTTTTCTGCATTGGTAGAAATATCATCCTGCTGCTCTGTATTCGTCGTAGTCCCATCCGTATAAGTGCTTTATGAGCTCTTTCACCTGCAGGTATGTCATGTTCGGCTCTAGCGATCTATCTAGTATTTCTTGCATTACTCCTGGGTACTGCCAGTAGTAGGATAGGGCGGGGACTTCGACTTCCTTCTTCTCTTTTAGCTGCTGCGGCATTGTGACTCTTATTCTTGGTGCTTCTATCAGTCTTCTTCTTTCTTCTCTTTCTTTTGCCTCTTTTGGCGGTATCAGCTTCTTTAGCCTTTTGACCAGCTCCTCTGGTGGTATTCGTTTAAACGTCCCTAGCAGTGTTCGCTCGTAGAAGGTGCTTGTTGATTGGCAGAACCATAGGTCTCCTTTGCCTAGTGTGTCGTATGCTGCGTAGACCCAGTGGTTTCTTATCCAGTATTCTTTTGGCTTCTCTTTTACGTCTATTAGACCTTCTGGGCATACTTCTGTTCCGATTGGTTTGGGCTTCTTTTCGAGCCAAATCTTTTCAGCCCAAGGGTCTTCTTTGAATAGAGCTATCCTCTCTTCTTCAGACAGCTCTTCGATTGCTTTGAGGAACGTTTCCTGCTCTTCTCTTGTGAGTTCGTCCCATCGTCTGTAGATTTCTTCGCTCATCTTCCTTTAAACCTCCTTATGTATTCTATGCGGCTTCTAACTATTTCGTGTATGTCTGGTTTAGGCTTCTCTTCGACCTTTTCCTTTATGTATTCTGTGAGCGGCTTTATTTCATCTTTCCACTTGACCTTTTCGCTAGGTCTTGCAACTACTTGGTGTGCTGCCGCACTGAAGAGCTGGTTGAGTTTCTCATAGATCCTCCTATAGATCCTCTCTATATTTGCATCGCTCGTCTTCTCCTCGACTTCGATTACTACGAATCCGTTGTCTTCCGCCTCCTTCTTAGCGTTTTCTGCGAATTTTGGAGCAACTAGGATACACAGCTTAGGTTTAGGGATCATTTTGTGGATTCTCCCAAACTCCTCCCTAACTACACTAACGTTAACCTCGTTGTCCCAATCCTTACAAGAAGCATAAGCTATGAAGGTTGTGTCACCCACTGCCTTCTCGCCCCAAACATCAACCTCTATCTCAGTACCAGATGTGCTGACGAGCTTGTAGTCAACCTTTACGGAGAAGCCTAAAGATTCTAATGCGCTCGCGACGATGTCCTCGAGCGTATTCTTAGCAGGCAAGCTCAACAAGCACCTCTACTTAAGAACCTAAACTCTATGAAAAAGTTATTGCTAATGCTTGTGTAGCAGGTGTGAGTGGTTGTCTTAGGAGAATCCTTACTAATGGTAGCACCTCCATCAACATCTACTTTATCTACTCGAAGATAAACGTCTCCTCACAGACACCCAAACCCTTTTCTCTCCGACGCTCAACATGATGGAGCGTAGCAGATGTGAGAGAAGTCCAAATACCTCAAGCGCATCAGTGATGCAAAAGAGGTCTAAACTCGATAAGTGTTTCTTAACTTCGAGGGGGTTTATATTGCGATAGGGGGTCCCTCTTGTTTGCGCGGGCGTGTGCTGCTGAGGCTAAGCGATAGCGCCTATAGCGAGCGTAGTGGTAATATAGTTGGGTGTTTATCGTTTTCTTGGCGGTATGAAGCCTAGGTCGTATGCTGAGGCTGGTGTGGATGTTGCTGAGATTAAGCGTAGGCATAGGGATCTTGCGAAGATCTTCTCCTCCACCTTCAGGTTCAGGAGGGGGAAGGTTGGCTCTGTCTACTTTGGGATAGGGCATTACGCTGGGTTGATCGATCTAGGTGACGGTAGGCTGCTGGCCACACACGTCGATGGTGTGGGTACGAAGGTCATCGTGGCGCAGATGCTCGGAAGATACGATACAGTAGGCATAGACTGCGTCGCTATGAATGTGAACGACATAATCTGTGTGGGCGCAGAGCCCATAGCCTTCCTCGACTACCTAGCCCTGAAGAAGCCGGATCAGCGCCTCGTGCAGCAGATAGCTGAGGGTGTAGCGAAAGGGGCTGCTCAAGCAGGCGTGGCTGTCGTGGGTGGGGAGACTGCTGTTTTACCGGATCTTTTGGCTGGTGGCGAAGAAGCCTTCGACTTGGCTGGTGCAGCGATAGGTGTGGTTGAGAAGGATAAGGTTGTGACCGGCGAGAAGATTAAGGCTGGTGACATCGTAGTGGGTGTAGGTAGCTCAGGCATACACTCAAACGGACTAACTTTGGCGCGCAAGCTCCTCCTAACCAAATACAGGCTCGACGAGGTGGTCGAGCCTCTTGAGCGCACCCTAGGGGAGGAGCTGCTCGAACCAACCCTAATCTACGTGAAACCCGTCCTCGAAATCTTGAGGAAGGGTATCTACGTCTCGGGTTTGGCGCACATCACCGGGGGCGCCTTCTCTAAACTCACCCGCCTAACCAAGGGCTCGAAGCTTGGGTTTGTGTTAGACGATCTGCCTGAACCCCAACCCATCTTCAAGCTGATTCAGAGGGAGGGTAACCTGCCAGACGAGGAGATGTATCGCACATTCAACATGGGTGTGGGCTACTGCGTGGTGACGAGCCCCGAGTATGTGGGTGATGTCGAGAGGGTCTTCAAGAGGCACGGCTTCAAAGCAAAACCCATCGGTAGAGTGGTCAAGAGGAGGGGTGTTAGGGTTAAGGGGGTTAAGATCGCTTAGGCCTTTCAATTCTCTGTGAGAGATTCCGAGTACGATCTCACCCCTACCCTCGCTCCTTTTATTGGTTTGATGGGTGATTTAAGCCTCTAGGAGCCTAACCCTCTTGATGAGGGAGCCGTCGGAGACGTGTATCAGCCGCTCCACAGTGTCGTTATTCTTCTCCATCTCCCTCGCCTCATCGGCGATGCGTGCAGCGAAACGCATAACCTCGTGTGAAGCGGAAACGTAGTGGAGGGCCCTAGCGAGCTCCTTGACAACGTAGCACCCTCGTGTAGACAGCTCGGCGACGATCCTGCAGGCTTCGTAGGCTGCCATCGCTTTAGCCGCTGCGTAGGGGTTGTGGTAGCCAGCGTAAGCCAGAGCCCTCTCCCTATCTAGGATGAGTTTTGGTGGCTGCGGTTTGAGACCCTGTTTAAGCGCTTCGATCATCTTATCGACCTCTATCTGAATAGCCCTATACACGCCTGTGAGCGCGAGCACCCTTATTATGTCGCTGTTGAATAGGCACATTTCAACCGGGTCGAGGAACTCCCTTTTAGCGCCTATCATCGGGTCAGCCTCAGCTATAATGTAGCCTATCCCACCCTCATCAAACTTACTCAAAACCTCCTTTGTAGCGGTGTTGCTCACCACACAAGATGGTACACCGCACCCAGAGAGTATCTCAACACCAGCCATAGGCCCTTCGCCCTGCAGATAGGGTGTTACGAAGATGAGGAGATGAGGTTTGAGGGCTAAAGCTGCTTCCAAAACCTCTTTGGCGTCAGAAGGCTCCATCTTGCACCCTGAGTAGACCGATCTGATAACGATATCTTTACGGACAGCCCGCTCATCGAACAGACCTTCGATCATAGGCGTTATCCCGATCATACCTATCTTAGCGAAGACGACCCTAAGCAAACCGCAACGCACGCCATAAAGTGGTGCTGCAACCTTATTTAAAGCTAAAATACTTCACCCCTCCAATACTGGAAGCGGCGAATAGATTGGTAAAGATACTTGATGGGAGGGAGCGCTCGAAGGAGGTTCGAGCCAAACTCTCTAAAGAGGTCGCCGAGCTGAGGGAGAGAGGTGTTGTGCCGACAATAGCCCTAATACACGTAGGAGACCTGGGTGGGGCAGCCGGCTATGTGAGGAGGAAGGCAGAGGCCTGCGCAAACATAGGCATAGAGGCTAAGGTGCTCTCACTCCCGGAGCAGACGAGCCTCGACACGCTAAGATCGGTTATACAGTCTTTAAATGAGGATCAGAGGGTGCACGGCATCCTACTACAGCTCCCCCTCCCACAGCACATAGACGAGCAGAAGGCTCTAGATCTGATACCTGTTGAGAAGGATGTAGACGGCTCCTCCTCATCAAGCCTAGGTCTGCTGCTCGCCGGTAAAGATGGCTTCGTCTCAGCAGGCGCCCTAGCAGCCCTAGATCTAGCCAAGCTAGCCGGCTTCGACTTCAACGGAAGCACCGTGCACATCTTAGGCGATAGCGGGATCTTAGGCAGACCCTTCGCAGCCATAGCCCTAAACCTAGGCGCCAAGGTTAGACTCCACCCGAAGGATGCTGCTAGCGTCCCCAAGGATCTGTGTGAAGCAGACCTCCTTCTGGTGGATGTCGCCAAGCCGAAGCTGATTAAAGGTGAGCACATAAAGGAGGGCGCCGTCGTAATAGACGCTGGAAACAACTACCTCGATGGCAAGCTTGTGGGAGATGTGGACTTCGAAGACGCCTGCAAGAAGGCTTCAGCCATAACGCCTGTGCCGGGTGGACTCGGACCCATGCTGATTACGATGCTTATGAGCAACCTGATAAAAGCGGCGAAGCGCCTCACACAGTAGATGCGAGTGCTCGAAGATGGTCCTCTTCGGTTTAGTGGCCCCTCAGGGCTGGAGGGGCGAACTAGACCATTCCTCACCCGAAGAGGCTCGCGGCAAGATCCTTAATGTGGTTAGGTGGGCTGAGGAGAGTGGAGTTGAGTCGATTTGGCTCTACGACCACTTCATCCAGCAGAAGCCAGGCAGCCTAGGCCCCTGCTTCGAGGGCTGGTCGCTGCTGAGCTACCTCGCACCTCTCACGCGTAGGGTTAGGTTGGGTATGCTCGTGCTATGCAACTCCTACCGCAACCCGGCGCTGCTTGCTAAGATGGCAGCAACCCTCGATAACATCTCGCAGGGTAGGCTCGAGTTCGGCATAGGGGCTGGGTGGTATGAAGAGGAGTATAAGCGCTACGGCTACCCCTATCCAGATGCCTCAACCAGAATCTCTATGCTGGATGAGAGCCTGCAGATAATAATTAGGATGTGGTGCGAAGAGAAGCCGAGCTTCAAAGGCCGATACTACTCGATCAAAGAAGCATACTGCCAACCAAAACCCATACAGCGCCCACACCCACCGATAACCATAGGAGGCAGCGGTAGACTCACACTTAAAGTCGCCGCTAAATATGCTGACTGGACTAATTATAGTGGAGATGTAGAGCAAGTAAAAGAGCTAAACAGCATACTAGAGGGGTGGTGCAGAAGCACAGGTAGAGACGCCAGAAGCATAAGAAGATCGATCCACTGGATAGGAGTTCTGGGCAAAACCAGAGAGGAGGCTCTAGAGAAGGCTAGAGCGACGGGTCTGAAGCCAGACATATACGGCACCCCAGAAGACTGGCTCACAAAAATAAACACATACGCTGAACTAGGCTTCGAACGCTTCATAATATTCCTACCAGACGCTTACAGCGAGCGGACGCAGAACCTACTCTACGAAGGCGTCATATCAAAGCTTTGAAAGGAGGTCTACAAAATCTTTGAAGGTTCTGGACAGACTCAAAGCTTTCTCGATATCTATCTCTTTCGCCAACCGCTTGTAGACCTCAGGGCTCTTAACATACTGCCTACCCCTTCTCCACATCACCTTCTTCAGCTCCTCCACTGGATCCAATATATCCTCTGGGTTAGTTTGGGAGAGCCCTGCGAGTATCCACGCCTCTATGCTCCTCCTGACCGGTAGAACACACACCTGTATATTCTCCTCTTCTTCTAGCTGCTTTATTCTGCTCGCCAGCCGCTCTATAAGGGGAGTTCTGTCTATGCCCGCTCTGTGAACATCCTTCAGCACTATGGCTCTTTCAAATTCCCTCCTATAGGTTCTCAGATATTGGTACGCCTTTTCTGGTCTGTTTCCATCCATAGGAAGTATTTTAACTATTTTACGTGCTATGTTGAGTCTCTCTGCGACCACTCTAATGAACGCTTTGTCGGTCCGCCCTTCAACTAGTATAAGGGTGCCGCTCAAAGCGCATCGCCAAATATCCCAGAGTACCAAGCTTCGCCCAGAGTGCCGCCTTCCTCAAGGAAGCGCTTTACATGCTCCATCTCGCGTGTGCTGGTCAGCTTCTCCACCTTGGTCTCCAAACCCTCTTTCCTCACTAGGTAGACTTCCTCTGGCTTGGCGTGATTCAGTAAGTAGGGTGAATGCGTCGTTATTATGATCTGTGAGGGTGAGTCTCTGGCCAGCTGCATTAAGCTTTCAAGTAGATATGGGTGTATGCAGTTTTCGGGCTCCTCCAAGACCACTAAGCTGAAGCCACTGTATAGCGCTGAGACTATGGCGAGGATGCGCAGAGTCCCGTCAGAAATATTATGTGGCTTCAGCGGCTCCTCCAAACCCCTAAGTTTAAGCCAAACCTCAACATCGGTTCCCTCTATATGCGGTATAATCTCCTCGACCTCTGGTATCATGCTCTGTAGCGTTTCTTCGACCCGCCCAAAATCTCTCCGCCTCTCAGTGTACAGGTAAAGAAGATAGCGAGCCAGATTTTCACCATGGTACTGCAGAAAAGGCTGTGCTGCAACGCTATTTTTAAGCCGAAGAATATCTGGTGCAAGAGAGTGGACAGAAATCCTCCTCAAATTAGAAGCTAACTCACGAACCTCAGCCTCCACATCTGAGGGAAGGTCAAGTAACACGCTTGGATAATTCGCAATACCATAATAATTACCCATTGTGACTGGAGTAGGGAAAAGCGCCCTCTGCTGACCTCTGATAGTCACCTCTCTACCCGCACCATTATGAGATATGACTATTTCATTACCCACAAACACTCTTTCCCAATACCCCTCGTTGCGAAGTTCCAATGTAAACCTATAGTTGTGGTTTCCAATAGGCGCCTCTAACCCAATGTATATGTTTACGCTTGAATCGAAATTGAAGGAGAGGCCCTTTAGGCTGGCGTAACCCTCTAAAACAGGCACACCTTTTCTTGCGTGCTCCTCTAGTAGCCGAAAGACCTTTGCGATGTTACTCTTCCCGCTGGCGTTTGGTCCTATGAGGATGTTCACCTTACCTAACTCTATCGTGGCGTCTCTGAGGCTCAGAAAGTTTTTGACTTGAATGCTTGTAAACATGTTGCCCAGCAGCATCTTTGAGATTCTCTTAAATATAAAAACTTAAGGAGTTGTGGGTGTGCTTTAAGAGGATGCTGGAAGGGGCTGTTTCGGTTGGTGGAAGGGATGGAGCAGCTTGAGTCTAGGATCTCTAAAGCCATATGGAGGGCTACCTCCGAAGACTGGCTTAAGCTGACCGACACGGATGTTGTGGTCGTCGGCGCAGGCCCATCAGGGCTTACAGCGGCCCGCTACTTGGCGAAATCTGGTCTTAGGGTGGTGGTTCTGGAGAGGAGGCTGAGCTTTGGTGGAGGCATAGGCGGTGGCGGTATGCTGTTACACAAGATAGTAGTTGACGAGAGGGCTCTGCCGATACTTAGAGAATTTGGTGTCAAATATGATTACTTGAGCGAATACGGCTTATATGCGTTAGATTCCTCCGAGCTTATGGCTAAGCTGGCGGCTGGATCTATAGACGCCGGAGCCAAAATAATCCACGGCGTTACAGTCGAGGACTTGATTGTGCGCGAAGACCCATTTAGGGTCGTTGGCGTGGTTGTGCAGTGGAGCGCCGTATCCCTTGCTAACCTACACGTAGACCCCCTCTTCATCCACTCTAAAGCGGTGGTGGACGCTACTGGGCACGATGCGGAGCTTCTAAAGGTGCTTGAGAAGAAGAACCCTTCTTTAGGGCTTAAGCTGCTAGGCGAGAGGTCGGCTTACTCAGAGTTAGGCGAGGCTAAGGTTGTCGAAATGGCTGGTAAGGTTGTTGAAGGGTTGTATGTGGCTGGGATGGCTGTAGCAGCGTTAAAGCACATCCATAGGATGGGGCCTATATTCAGCGGTATGCTGCTATCAGGCAAGAAGGTAGCCGAAGAGATAGTAAGGGAGGTTAAGCATGGATCTTAAGCCATTTGTGCCCCCCTCTAGAATTAAATTCTTCACACAAATACTGCAAGCAGTAGTTTCTGCGCCCCTTGCTGGTGTTTCCTTAGGCTTAGTCGGGAGCTGAGCAGGTCTTTTGATTTTTAGTATATTTTGGTATAAAAACTGAGGTATGCTTTAAGGGGGCGCTGAGCCCTTTTAAAATAAACTTCATCATCTCATCTAAATCCCTATGCGCAAGCCACTTCTCTTTTTACCAGTGACAAGAGACCCGGTCTTCTCGTCTCTAACAGCATCACATAGGTTGACTGTAAACTCCTCTACTGAGAAAGATGAAGCCACCTTCACTAAACTCGCTGAGCGAACCCTTGATTCTGATCCCAGCATCAAAGTCTAGGTGTGCAAGCGCCTCCCTAACCTCTTTGAATGACTTCAGATGTCAGAAACTCTCTTCAGCAGAGGCGGGAGCTAGGTTAAGTCCTAAAATAAGAACCTTCGCAACGCTTCACCACACATGAACGAAGATTTTAACACGCCAACAGCCATCGAAGCCTTCTACGAGGTATTGGAGCGTATAAACATGACAACAATAATGGAAGCAGAGGGGATGCTAGAGAACTCCTACCAAACCACAACAAGTATACTTACTGTCCTCGGTTTATACTCCGCGGAAAGATATGGGAGTACTTGGCGTTAGAGAGAAACGAGCTAGGGTTCTTCTCTTCATGGTCGAAGCGGAAGGACAGAAAGCATCTTACCCTCCTCTTCAATCCTAATCTTTCAGATGATTTCTTATTCAACCACGCATGCCTAACCGACCCAAAAGAAAACAAGCTATGAGGATCTGAAGTATGTTAAGGAATTCTTCTCACACCTCAAGATAAAACCAACCCTAATCTTAAACGCTAAACTCAAAAGCGACTATTCAGCGAAGAAGTATTCAAAGCAATCGATCAGCTAATCACTAGGAACTCACCAGCTTACACCTACTCCCTCTCAAAGCAAAACTTAGATTTCGGCTTGTAGCGAAGATGATCTAGCAGATTGAGTCAGGGTCTTCATCGAAGCGTTATCAACTCCCTCTTGGTTAGAGGAATTAAATTAGGATTACATCTAGGATGATAAAGCATTCTAGCTGCACCCTATACCTTGCACGTTACCAAGGAGACGCTATAGGGTGGCTGCGAGATATAGTGCAGAGGGTGTTAGTGGATTGTACTGCTTAGGCATAGCACCTAAGTTTAGGAATAGGGTGTTAGGGGTGCGGTGGTAGCGCATGTAATCAGCGATGCACATTCTGCAGGTGATAAAACAATATACCTCCAGACCTTAGCTAGCGAACGTTTAACAAGATTCTATAGAAGCATAGGGTTTAAGCACCGCTACTCTAAAACCATCTACAGCAGCGAGATATTCGCCTAAACCTCTAAAGAAGATAACGACCCCACTCAAAGTTGCAGACCAACGTTTAAACTGAAGCGAAGGTAGAGTAATACGTTAGGCTTGTTAACCAGGTTTCTCCTCTACAATCTCCCTTGCATACGCTTCATTCAGAATATTATCACTATCACTTAAATAAGGTGGGACCGCGCGGATTTGAACCGCGGACCTCTACCGTGGCGTGTTTTATGCCAATTCGGTTATCAGCGTCGCCGAGCCCAGCTAGGCTCTCGAACGCTCCTTGGCCAGCTCGCTAACCAAGCTGAGCTACGGTCCCCAGACGCCTTTATCTTGCAGAGCCTCTAAATAACTTTTATGCGTGAACTTAAAGATAAGGCGCGGGTAGAGCGAAGAGTAACCTTGATTGGAGCTAGTAGATTAGGAGAGGTGAGTAGACTCCGCAAAAATTATTAATCAAAGAACTTAACATAGATGTGGAAAATATTATGTTTACTAGTAGCAGCGAGCTTCAGGCGAGGAGGAAGACGCTATCCATACTCCAAGATGAGGCAAAGCGTGTATTGGAGGCTGCTAGGGAACTCTCTGAAACCTTCCCCGCCCTTCTCAAAAATGATCAGCAAACACTCACCAAATACGTGGAGTCAATTAAGAAGGCTGAGGATGACGTTGAGAATCTACGGAGGATGTTAACGAGGGAGTTAGCTGAGATAGGTCCTATGGTTATTAACCGTGAGGATGTGTTACGTGCAGCATACGATATAGAAGAGATCGCTAGCTACATATCAAGCGCAGCCTTCAGATTAGCTTGGTTTAATCCTAAAGACTGCAAGAAGACCACTTTGCTAAATGAGCTTGGTTCTGTAATCGATTTAGCGGTTGAGATGGTTCATAGACTCAATGAGGTGGTTCGGGCTTTGACAATAAACCCAACTTTAGCTATCGATCTGAGTAACAGTATTCAAAAGATTGAGAAGCAGGTCGACGACAAATATAGAGCGCTTTCTTTGAAGCTCTTAAGTGAGCTGGATTCTTTAAAGGAGACGCTTGTGCTGAAAGATATCATTGAGAGGATCGAGAGTATGGCCGATCAATGCCTTAAAGCCGCTGATTCAATCACCATAATCGCCCTCAGCCTATAGAAATGAGGTAGAAGAAAATGGAGGCTGAGCTGGTAGGCAATAGAATCATTGTTTGGAATATTGAGGAGGCGAGAGCCCTTTTCAAAGAAGGATTTTACGGCAAACCCTTAGGCATACCTAAACCTAAAAATGCTGAGTTTGATACACCACTTGTGCTGGATCTTATAGAAGGTTACTATCTCTTAGAGAAAGGTAAAATCTCCGTAACGCAATCACCATCGCATAGAAAGATGAATTTGAAGAGTATAAGAGAGATATGCAAATCAGAGTACCTCGACTTCCCAGAGAAGTATCTTGTGTATAAGCATCTTAGGGAAGCGGGATTCGTAGTAACCCCTGGTATTAAGTTTGGCTGCGATTTTGCGGTTTATGAGCATGGGCCTGGGATAGATCACGCACCTTATCTTATTGAGGTCGTTAAACCTACCCATAATCTTACGGCTACCCGAATCATCTTATCAGGTAGACTGGCTACTACTGTTAGGAAGCAGTTTATTTTGGCTGTTGCTGACGTGCGCAGAAAGAAGGTTGAGTTTCTCGCCTTTGATTGGTGGAGAGCTTAACTGATAATATATATCTGGGCTTAATTTACTGCTTTGTTGGTGAGGTTTATGGTTGACGGTGTAAGATGCCCATACTGCGACTCTACGTTTCCAGACAAGGCTGCATTATCTAAGCATATCGACCAAGTTCATATCGGGAAAGGTCTACTTGAAGGAGACAGGAGAAAGTGGTGAGCAGAACGCTACCCCCTCTTCTTAGCGCATTCGTCGCAATATGCTACATCGGGAGGTACAGGTCTGCCACATAGAGCGCATTTATCCGTAGCTTCACTTGGTATATGTGAAGGTGGGGTCGACGACCCACTTTTAACAAGTGCTTGCATGGAGCTTAGTTTTGGTCTCTTGAGATCGGGTAAAAGTATTAGAATAAGACCGCATACTGCCATTAGAAATGAAGAGGCTGCGAAGATGGAGGGTTCGAGCTTCAACGTTAGTAGTGATAGAATAACTAGAATCAGTCCAAGGGTTGGTGCACTGTTCTTAGAGGCAGGCATCCCCGGTCTTGAGTTAGGAAGGGGGTTATAAAGCGTTTTACCTTAGTGGACTGTGGTAGAAGAATCTCCGTAGAGTTTGGAGTAATGTGATGGTCTTCCGATTCGGTAGGCTGCTTTTAGTGTTATGTGGTCTGAAAACAGCCTGCGCAGAGCAAGAGGTGGCCCTATGGCAATATAAACCCCTCGAAGTGAACTCTATCTAAACAGCATACTTCAGTGAAGCAAAAGACCTTTTTATGTCGTAGCATCTTACTGTTTGCCGAAGCGATGCAACAAACGTCTTGCTGCTTTATACCTACTGCTCGAGCTGCTTTAGGGAAGTTTAAGGTTGTGCTTAAGCTCTTGAGTTACGTTTTGTTGGGTCTAGAGCGCTATATGATGAGGGGAGGCTTAGGAAACTGGTATAACTTCTTTAGCGAAGATCTTCATGCCCTTGATTTTATCCTTACCAATAAATTGCAAGATAAAGTATGTGAAGCCCATCTTGACAAGCCTATCAATCCTCTCGACACAGTGTTTAGGAGACCCAGCTACTACCACATCAAGGTGAAGAGTGCCCAGAAAGATTCTAAGCAGGCCCTTTGTCACAAGGCAGATACCAGTATACGATTTCACCAGCAGCGTGGGGTCACGACCTACCTTCTTACACAATGCATCGAAGGCAGATGCGATCTTTCTTAACCCAAAGACCTTGTAATCGAAGTTAGCGATGTCAGCTTCCTTAGCCATAAGCTCGAGCATCTTCAGTCTACTACCCCCTATTAATATCGGGGGATGCGGGGGCG
>Ga0080004_1127911_pt1 | contig 28654 bp, 27 predicted proteins | sample WasSprMetagenome_FD_69207 | JGI IMG/M metagenome (GOLD analysis project Ga0080004, IMG submission 69207) | Sulfidic aquatic microbial communities from Washburn Spring, Yellowstone National Park, USA - WS (SPADES assembly) (version 2) | ecosystem: Environmental > Aquatic > Thermal springs > Hot... | reverse complement strand
TCTATTTGAGTCTGGTTTAGCGGTATCACAGGCTTTTTTAGGTTGTAAGGGCCGGCTTGCCTAGCCGCTTCCTCTGTGTAGTCTGGTGCAGCTACTACGATGATGTCTGGGCTCCAGCTCGCAATGACTTCTATGTTAGCTAGAGACCAGCCAATAGATTGAGCCGCGTTGCGAAGACCTAGCCTTGTTAGTATGTCATCTATATATGTCCCTCTGCCAGCAACCCATACCCCCTGCCAGAACCCCACAACTACTAGGACTTTCCTACCGTGATATGGTGCGAGCCTATTTCTCCCCTCCTCTAAAGCCCCTATGATCCTATCAGCTAGCCTCCTCGCCTCCTCAGTCTTGTTGAAGACCTGGCCTACGAGGTATATATCGACTAGCACGTCAGAGACGCTCTTCGCAGAGCCTCCATGTAGGAATATCGCGGTCACGTTATAAGCGTTGAAGGTCTCTAGTAGTGGTCTATGAGCCCCTGCATCGGCGAGCACTAGGTCTGGTGTTAGCTTTAACACCTCTTCAACTCTAATCGCAGACCACCAGTAGCCTCCAACGTCCACTACACCTTGCCTCTTAAGCCTATCTCCTGCGTCGAGGTACCAAGAACTTAGAGAGTAGCTATCAGCCCCCACGACGACGTCGAGTAGGCCTAGGTCTGCGAGGATCTCGGTGATAGATGGAGCTAGAACTACGACTCTCTGAGGAGGCCTAGAGAGGTTTACACTCCTACCTAGAGCGTCTTGAACTACGATGCCTTGCTGTGAAGTCGCCACCGTGCTGATCACTAGTAGCGATACTACCAGCAAGCATAGAGCTACGTGAACAACCCGCTTGGACATTTTGTCCAACACCCTTTCAGTAGGAGGTTATGAAGAGAGAGGGTATATAAACTTGCGCCGTGACGACTAGTCGATACGTAGCACACCAGGTTTATGCTCCCTCAATGTGTTCACTTACATGGAGTGGTAAGTGTGTTAGAGGACAACGAGCTGTGTAAAAAGTGCGCCATATGCTGTGTTGGCACCGAGATGATCTTGACTAGGAGCGACATCAAGAGGTTAGAGGAGGCTGGTTACAGGGGTTTCTACAGGCTTAGTGGGGGTTTCTATAGATTGAGAAATGTTAGAGGCAGGTGTGTATTTCTAGGAGATGACAACCTATGTAGGATCTACAGTATTAGGCCTAAGGGTTGTAGAGTCTATCCACTAATCTACGACCAGGAGAGAGGGGTCGTCTTAGACCCCTTATGCCCTCTACACCAAGACATCTCGTGCAGTGAGCTGTTGAGAGGGGTTGATGAGCTTAGAGAGGTGTTAGAGGAGCTTGAACAAGATTACGGGTTTGTTGTCGACTGGGGGCTGTTCAAAGCCTCGGTTGCTAGTTTACTATCGAGGTGTTTAGAGCTGGGTGGAGCTGTTAGGTCTACGCAACACGACCAAGCAGGTTAGGTGAGAGAGGTGTCTGCCTATGATTCGCGATGAACTCGTCCACATGTAGTTGTAGCCCGGGTGTTATGCTGCTTGATCGTTGAGGGTGTTCACTACGGCTTAACGCTCCTCTACTCATACTTACTCCCAGTTTTTAATATCGAGGAAACACCACGCGGCTTCGTCTTCGAGGTGGATTGGGGTCTCTTCAAGGGGTTTAGGTGCGTGTTCGATGAAGAGAGCCTTGTAACAGAGTGTAGTGATGTACCAAGCAAGCTTCTAGGCGAGGTTTCGAGGCTTCTAGGTCTCGACAAGAGGATCGTCTTTAGCGAGGTATGTAGACTGGTAGGGCTAGATCGCTGCGTAGCTGGAGCCGTCACCTTGATCTACAGTCCTCACTACAAGTTGCCAGTTGCATACTCCATATACCTCTCTAGGAATACAGACTACTACATCAACACTGTTCGGTGGGTTAGAGAGGCGCTTTCAAGGGGGGTTGTAGAGTCTTCAGCTTACATACCCCGCGAGTTCAATAGGGTTAAAAGCCTCATAGACCAAACACTACTACGCTCGAAGAGCCCGGTTGAAGAGGCGCTAAGCCTCCTAGAGATCAAGGGGTTCGGCGTCAAGTCCGCAAAGGCTTACCTGCTACACACTTATGGGCTTACAGAGCACGCTCCAATAGATAGGCACTATATGCGAGTGCTCGGAGTTAAACCCACGATCTCCAAGTCCAGGTGCACCTCTACGGGAAGACTCAACTGCTTAGAGTGCAACGTGAACTGTGCATACAGGATCGCGACAACGAGATTTAGAGAGCTAAACGGAGCTGTGCAGTCGCTAGCATACATCTACGGGAGGCTTAAGAGTGGGGGAAGGAGCAGTCTCGAAGAGGTGTTGATCAAGAGCCCAGACCACTACATCGACCACTTCGAAGCTCTCTTCGAGAACCTTACCAGTAGAAACCCCTAACAAGAGCGCGTGTTGATGTGAATTAAGCTCCCCGTGTTCTATTAGTGAAAAAAGTAGTTGAGAGTAGCTTCGCACTTCACCTCCTCAATATCCCCACTATGACACCTATGACGAACCCTACCGCCACCGGCCCCACGAGGATCGTCATGAGCGCAGATACCACGCTCTTCAGCGTCTCTAGTGTGAGGCCCAGCCTCTCCAACGTGCTCTTTGATAGACCTTCAAGCGACCAAACTGAGAGCATAGAGCCTAAGACTAGTAGAGCCACGATCGCCAATATGTACTTGAGCGCTTTGACTACTAAGTAGCCGAGTAGTAGCCCTATAGCGAACTGTATAAGGAATACTATGACGCCTTGAGGCGTTGCCATGATCTCTCTTACCAGCTCGCCAAGGGCCTCGATAGATACCACCACACTATACTCAGTCAGCAAGGGCTATTAAGTTTGCCTTTTGATCTCCTGACACCGCCGCCCCCGGGCTCTTACTGAAGGATCTCGCGGTCTTCCTCATACATAGAGCTAACTCGAACAAGCTTGAATAATAGGTGTTGATACTAAAAGACCACTCGTGAGGGTTTAGAATGCCTGGATTAGACCCTTTCAAGCTCGCAGAGCTCGTTGAAAAGCAGGTGACTAGGTGGAGAGAGGGTGTCCTAGAGAGGAGGTACTATAGGTTTAGAGGTGGTAGGTGGTATGGTGGGATCGCCACGGGAGATGTTGTCGGATGCAACTTGAGGTGTAAGTTCTGCTGGAGTTGGAGGTATAGTTACTACGGTGACAAGGGCTGGTTTGAATCACCTAGCTCTGCGTTTCAAAAGCTAGTGTCGATCGCCACGAGGTGTAGATACAGGTACTTGAGGCTTAGTGGGGGTGAGCCAACAATAGGGTTTCAACACCTGGTTGACATATTAAAGCTAGTTGAGGACACGAAGTTCTACTTCATACTCGAGACCAACGGGTTGCTAATTGGGCGAAGCCCTAACTATGCTAAGGAGCTATCGAGGTTTCATAGAGTGTTCGTGAGAGTGAGCTTCAAGGGCTGCACTCCAGAGGAGTTTGAACTACTGAGTGGTGCTGATAGGTCTTTCTACGAGTACCAGTTCAAAGCGCTTGAAAACCTCTACAACCAGGGCTTCAAACCCTGCGAAGAGTTCTACCCAGCAGTCATGTTGAGTTTTAGCACTAAAGAATCGTATAGGTCGTTTAAGAGAAGGCTCCTCGAGATCCACCCATCTCTACCTGAGTGTATAGATGAGGAATACGTGATCCTCTACCCCCACGTAAAAGAGCTCTTGAGAAGAAACAAGCTACAACCCCGCATAGCATACGACCCTAGTGGAATACCAGAGTTCATGATCTAGGTAAATAAAACTATATATAAGCCCGCCTCTCTCTTGATAGATATAAACAACACGTCGACTCCAGCTTAGAGGGGTTTACTATGAGCAGCTCTAAGCTAGTTGTAGTTGCATTTGGAGGTAACGCCTTCCAATCGAAAGGTGAGAAGGGGACAGTAGAAGACTACTGGAGAAACGCATATAGAGCTGCAGAGGCTATAGTGAAGCTCGTTGAGGAGGGGTATAGAGTCGTAGTCACACATGGAAACGGCCCACAGGTTGGCATACTCGCAGAGCTAATGATGATGGGTTATAAGGAGAGGAACATCCCACCGATGACGCTAGATATAGCTGGAGCTATGACGCAGGGCTGGCTCGGCTACATACTCCAACAAGCTATATACAACAAGTTGAAGGAGAAGGGGTTGCTAGGCACGAAGGTTAAAGGCGTTGTAACCGTTGTCACTCAGACCCTTGTTAGAGGCGACGACCCGGATTTCAAAGACCCATCGAAGTACATCGGTCCATGGTATGAGAAAGAAGAGGCTGAGAAGCTAAGTAGGGAGCTAGGCTGGGTGTTCAAGCCAGACCCGCGTGGTGGGTATAGGAGGGTCGTCCCATCACCAGACCCGATAATCCAAGTCGAGATCGAGGCTATCAAGAAGCTCGTCGAGAGCGGCTTCATCGTGATAGCTGATGGTGGAGGAGGGGTGCCAGTGGTCGAGGATGGTGGAAAGCTACGAGGGGTCGAAGCTGTGATCGACAAAGACCTCGGCGCCGAGAGGATGGCTACAGCTTTGGGCGCGAACATCCTGCTAATACTCACAGATGTCGACGCCGCCTATATCAACTACGGAACCCCCAACGCTAAGCCGATAAGAGAGATCGCCGCGAGCGAGGCTTTGAAGCTGTATAGAGAAGGCCACTTCAAGCCGGGGAGTATGGGGCCGAAGGTCCTCGCTGGGATCAGGTTTGTACAAAACGGAGGAGAGCTGGCGATCATAGCTCACCTAAACAAGGCGCTTGAAGCGATTCGAGGAGAGTCTGGAACGAGGATACTGCCAGGATAGCGTCCTTGAGCTACAGTAAGAAGCTAAAGCTCTATGGTTTTTCCTCGCTAATCCTCACCACGTTTCTGTGGGGTACAAGCTTCGCGTTTATTAAGCTATCTGTTGGCGTAGTAAGCCCGTACGCCTACGTCTTCACTAGGACGCTCTTAGCGTCGATCATGCTACTACCCTTCGTAGCGCTCAAGGCTTTGTCTGGCTCTATCGACTACACGAGCTTGAAGAGGGGTTTCATAGTGGGGCTCACGTACTCGACAGGGCTAGTCTTGCAGGGGGCTGGGACAGCCTACATAGACCCGTCAACAAGCGCGTTTATAACCGGGCTTAGCACGCTACATGTACACCTGTACTCAAGCTTGATCAAGAGGAGGTACTCGTGGATTGATGGAGTGGCGCTCTTCATAGCGTTGTTAGGCTTGTACACGATATCGACTCCTAGCGGTGGGCTTGGAGTAGGCGAGCTCCTAGTTCTAGCTGGCACGTTCATGTGGGCTTTACAGATAATCCTCATATCGCAATACAGCTACTCTAGCATGTTAGAGTTTCTCTTCGGGACGTTCCTAGCTGGCACGATCTACGGGGTCGCCACGCCGTTCACGGGCCTACACATGGCTACTGAGACATGGCTATACATCGCGTACTTAGCCCTGGTGTGCTCGATAGGAGCCACGTTCTTCCAAGTGCTTGGCCAGAGATACGTATCAGAGGCTACAGCAGCCATAATCTTCCTCCTAGAGCCCGTCTTCGCGACGATCTTCTCGATCGCCATAGGCCTCGAGGCCATAACAACCTATAAAGTCGTTGGAGGAGCACTAATACTCTCATCACTATACCTGGCACTCTACTCCGAATTGAAGACAAGGTAGTACACTAGTGGGCCCGCGGGGATTTGAACCCCGGACCTCCGCCGTGTGAGGGCGGCGTCCTACCAGGCTAGACGACGGGCCCTCTAATAATCGACCCTCAATACGAGACTTATAAGTGTTGCTCTTTATAGCGTGTTGATCGCCACGCCTAGCCCTCAAGCAAAGGGCTTTTAATGTCGCTCTAGAGTTGTATGTGAATTCAGCTGATCACGTTGTCTACGATCGAGCTTATCATGGTTCTACATAGCTCGGCGTTTCTGTAGTTGCACTCGTCTACTACGTAATCGTAGTGTTTATTCAAAGCCTCGTACTCGGTGGATTGCAGCCTCCTGGGGGTCACGAGTATGAGGGTGTCAGCGTACTTCCTATACTTCTGCGCTTGCTTCAGAGCTTTAGAAGCCCAAGTCTTAGAAGGCCCCTGCTTACATTCAAACACTACTTGTCGACTTCCATAGATTACTAGGATGTCTGGTTTTGAAGCTCCAAGACCCCTCTCGAACTGGACAAGCACCGGTCCTCCTACACCCTCGTAGTCGAGGCTAAGCCTACTCCAATCAATGCTCTCCCCCATACACGCGTCTCTACACCTCTCTACGAGTAGCTCTTGAGAGCTTGAGGATAGCTTGAAGCCTCTCTCTCCTAGCGAGCTGTGTATGAGGGCGTATATGTACGCGTGATACTCGTTAGAGTACTCTAGCCACGCCTCCTTCATCCTCCTATACAACGCGTAGTTAGAGCCCAGCCTGGAGAGCAGTAGCAACCTGTAGGTGGTAGCGCTGGCTTCACATGTTCTACACAAGGTTTTACACCATAGAGCTCTGTACTCCACTATTTCATCTACAGCCTTGTCGACCTTTGGAAACCCAGATGTAAACCTCGCGGTGAGAGGGTCGAGCGCGAGCTCGTTGATCACGTCGCCTAGAACCCTATATAGACGCGTAACTACGCCTGACTGCTTGACGTCTAACTCGAAGACCTCAACGCAGTCGCCAAGGGCTGGCAAGTTCAATCTATACTCAACGCCGCCGCGATCTACTGTAAAGCCCCCTCCAACTCTAACCACGAGCGTAGAAACGTGCACGAAGTCCCTATCGCTACACCTCCTCGCGAAGTAGACCCTCTTAAACCCTCTACTGAAGTTCTCTCTCAGGTCTACTGTGGAACCTCTAATGGTGATCAAGCCCATCCAGTCAAGCTCCCTACACCTTAGACTCGCGAATCGCTTAATATACGAGTTGCTCTACGCGCGAGCCTCTACACGTGGCTGTACAGCCACCGCTTGTGACAGTATTTTAGGGGCTAGCAGAGTACCTGAGGTTAGAAACCTAAGGTTTCTAGTTAAGGTGTTGTGTACGAGCAAGAGGAGTAAGAGGGGTAGCGGTGTCGCGATCGTTAAACACCGCCCTCTAATAGCGTGGAAGAAAAAGATAGATGATAAAGAGAGGTTGAGGAGAGAGCTCGTAGACTTCATAGAAAAGTTGAGGTCTAGTCAATACTAGAAGGCCTCTTGGTGGTTGCATCTATTTAAAGAGCGCTCACTACCAGCTAAGAACTAAACCCTTGACTGGTAGCTCGTCACGTCATCTCCAGCCCTTCACCGTTGCAACTCAGCCCCGCCACTGGGCGCCCCAGGTCGACGCGGGCCCTGATAAGATCGTTACACTGAAATTCGTAGGCAAGCGAGGGGGTCAATACTGGTAAAATTGGGTGATGGTTGGTCGCACACGCGAGAAGGGGGTTTAGTGGTTGGTTATAGAGATAAGGCCGAGAATCGCTGTAGAAGCGATAAGGGGGATCGATGTATACATCATAGACCTGTAATGGCCTGGGATGAGCGCTATGAGCCTTGATGTAGTGCTGGATGTGCTGGCCTCGACGCTGTATATCGTCAAGACCAGGAGGGTGAGCGTGCGGAGAGCTTTCACCGAGGCGTGTAGGGGGCGTAAATGCGTTGCTGAGGGCTTTACGAGAGAAGACCTGTATCAACTAGCTCGAAGCTTCGTGTCGAGCTACTACAAGGTGAGATACATCTCAAGTGCTAGTGGGAGAGCATCTCTCAGCAATCGCCTTCTAGCTAGGCTCTTCCTATACCTACACTTGAGCGAGAAAGGCGTTAAGCCCCCTCCAAAGCTCAAGAAGGCGGTGTTGAGAGACCTTCCAGGGCTATCTTCGTCTATCGAGGCCCTGCCAGTGCACGCTAAGTACTCGCTTCCACCTTGGCTGTGTGAGAAGCTAACGGGGTTGCTGGGTCCAGACAGCGCAGAGGCGCTCATGGCGGCGCTAAATGAGAGAGTGCTGTGGCTTAGGGTGAACACGCTAAAGGTGGATCTCGACAAGGCGGTGAGAGAGCTCGAGAGGAGTGGGTTTCGAGTCGAGGTCGACGCAGACATCCCCTACCTGCTTAGAGTCGTCCAGTCTCCTAGGCCAATTAGAACTCACAGGCTGTTTAAGGAGGGAGCCATCATCCCGCAGGATAAAGCCAGCGTGCTCGTCGTCGAGGCCTTGAGGCCGGAGCCTGGCTCCCTAGTCTACGACTTCGCCGCGGCGCCTGGGGTCAAGACCTCTCTCATCATGCAACTATGTGAAAACAGGGCGAGGGTCGTCGCGATCGACTACTCGCCGAGGAGGTTGGAGGTCATGAAGAGCCTGCTAGCGTTCTACGGTGTTGACACCTCGAGAGTCACCTTCACCCTGGCTGACAGCAGGCTCGTGAAGCTGAGAGAGATGGCCGAGTATGGGCTTTTAGATGCTCCATGCTCTAGTAGCGGCGCGATCCCGAAAGACCCTGCAATAAAGATCCTCCTAGAGGACGAGAGCGTGGTTCACAGGTTCAGCGCTCTCCAAGCCGAGCTCTTGAAGAACGCGCTTAGATATACCGAGGTGTTAGTCTACGCCACCTGCTCGTTGCTACCAGAGGAGGGTGAAGAGGTCGTTTTGAAGGCCCTAGAGGAGGTCTCAAGCCACGAGCTCAGAGAGCCTAAAATAAGCGCGTCACATGGGTACCCTAGGTACCCGATATGGAGTAGGGTTAAGCGTACGTTTCCACATATACACAGGTCTGAGGGCTTCTTTATTGCTAGGCTCGAGAAGGTACTGTAGCGACCTATGCAGGGATCTCGCTTGGACTCTCGAGCTCTCTTGGGAGCTTGTTGAGCGCTCTGAGCCTCTCGATCACTAGGTCGTGCAACCTCGCGAGCATCCTCCTTATGTCCTCCATCAACACCACGTCCGTGTACCCGTGCACTACGATACTGTGCGCGAAGGGTGTGGGGACGTCTAGTGGGCCTATGCTTGCAACCTCCACCTCCCCCCTCTTAACCCACTCGAGAACCTTGATCGCCTCGTCGACGTGCATGTAGTCCATTAGTATCTCTCTATAGGTCTCCTTGAGGACTGGGAAATCCTTGATCTCCTCGACAGCCTTTAAGAGCTCTTCAGCGTTCAACTGCAACTTGTGTATAGACTTCTCAGTGTCCTTGTACCTCCTTAGGAGCATGAAGCTCCTGACAGCCACGTGTCTAAACCTACGCTTGAGCAGGTCTGTCCTCCTGATCACCCTAGTCAGCAGCTCCCAGGCCCTATCTGTAGGTATGCTCTTAAACAACTCTACGTAGTCTGCATCTGGATGCCCTGGTAGAGTCAACATGAAGCCGTTGTCTGTGACAGTTATCTTTATGTTGACGCCGAGCTTGCTACCAACAACGTACGCGTAGAGCCTCGCGAGCGCGTCGTTAGCTCTCCTCCCAAATAGTGAGTGCACTATGATGTTCCTCCTACTCGGCTCGTCGTAGATCTCGATCAATATGAGCTTGTCCGAGGGGACTAGGTTGTTCGCGTAGAGCTTCTGCTCCATTATGTACTCGCATATAGACCTCGCTGCGTGGCGTTGCAATCTATACTCCCGGACTAGGTACTCAACTGTCTTCTCAAACCCCTCTCTATCGAGCATCTCAGATACAAGCCTCCTAAACCTCCCCACCTCTAGTGCTGAGTCAAACGATAGTGGTAGCATCTCGCTAAACCACGATGGGACGGTTGGTCTCTGCCCATCCGCCCTTCTAACTATCGCTATGAAGCCCCTAGACTGTATGAACTCGTAGACCCTCCCGCCTAGAACGAAGAGATCTCCTGGCGTCAAGTACTCTACGAAGCCCTCTTCTAGGTCTCCAACGTACTTGCCGTCTACGGTGAACACCTTCACCTTGCTCTCATCTGGTATGACGCCTACGTTTAAGTAGTAGATCATCCTCGTGGACTTCTTCCTCCCGAACACCCCTCTCTCCTCGTCTAACCATATCTTTGAGTACACTCGTTGATGCTCGTAGAAGTCTCCTAGCTTACCAGCTAGGTAGTAGACGACTGACATGAAGTCTTCGTAGGAGAGCTCGTGGAAGGGGTATGCGCGCTTGATCAGCCTATACGCGTCTTCAAGCCTCCAATCCCCCTCTAGAGCTAAGCCCACTATATGCTGAGCTAGCACGTCTAGGGGGTTTTTGGGTATCCTTATATTGTCGATCTTCCGCTTCATGGCGAGCTTAGAGAGGACGGTGCACTCCACTAGGTCGTCGCGATCGACTACTATCACCCTTCCCTTACTAACCTCCCTGATGTGGTGTCCAGACCTTCCAACCCTCTGTAGCAGTCTCGTAGCGCTCTTAGGGCTACTTAGAAGTAGGACTAGGTCTATGTAGCCGATGTCTATACCTAGCTCTAGCGATGTCGAGCTAACGACCACTCTGAGCTCCCCCCTCTTGAGCTTCTCTTCAACCTCGAGCCTCACATCTCTACTTAGACTGCTGTGATGAGCCTCTATCTCGTCTACGTCTAGTATCTTCTCTTTCTCCATGATCTTCCTTAGCTTAAACACCACTCGCTCAGTCGCGCTTCTAGTGTTTGTAAATATGAGAGTCGTCCTGTGCTTCTTCACCAGCTCGACTATCTTCCTGTATATAGCCTCGTTGACCACCTCTGCTGGCGTGTGAACGAGGTCTTCAACTGGCGCTATGACTCTTATATCGACTGGCTTATCAAACCTCGCGTCAACAATGTAGCAGTCTCTAGGCTCTCCACTATCATTAAAGCCCACGAGGAACTTCGCCACCTCCTCTAGCGGGGCTATCGTAGCGCTCAAGCCGATCCTCTGAAGCCTCCTACCTGCGAGGTTTTCAAGTCTCTCAATACTCACCGCTAAGTGGCTACCCCGCTTACTTGAAGCTAAGTCGTGTATCTCGTCTACTACTACAACCTGCACGTTCCTGAGGAACTCTCTAAACTTGGGAGCGTTTAGAGATAGCGCGAGGCTCTCTGGAGTGGTGATCAAGATGTGTGGTGGGTTTCTAAGCATTTTCTGCTTCTCATACGAGCTAGTGTCGCTAGTTCTAACAGCGATCCTTATCTCTGGAAGCTCTAGCCCCATCTCTCTAGCTACTTCAACGATCCCCCTAACCGGCTCGTAGAGGTTTCTCCGCATATCGTTGTTGAGAGCTCGTAGAGGGCTCACGTAGACCACGTGTACCGGGCTTGGTAGCTCCCCATACCTCTCGTAGTGCTCGTACATGTTGTCTATTATGCCGAGGAACACTGCGAGAGTCTTGCCAGTGCCAGTAGGGCTCGATACGAGCACGCTCTCGCCTCTCTTCACGATCGGTATCGTCTTCCGCTGAACTGGTGTGAACTCCCCGTACTTGCGCTTAAACCACTCCGCCACGTAGGGTCTTAGAAGCCTTAAGACCTCCTCGTCTCTATAGTCGCTCTCAACGTACACTATCAAGTGTAAGCACCCACAACTTACTATTGAGTATTAAAGTAGACTTAAACCCAGGGATTTAAAGTAGCTAGTCGTAGAACACGTCACGTGGAAACCTGAGGACCACGTAGAGGTAGCAAGTCGAGGATAGGAGAAGCCACAGGCCACTTATGACCGAACCCGCCCTCAAAGCAGCTACCCCGGCGAACGCGAAGAAGAGCCCAAGTACTAGCTCTATCGGGGGCCTTAAACCACTAAATAGTTTCTGATAAGCCCCTTTAGGCGTCCTCTTATACGTCTCTTTGAGCCTGAAGAGAGCTTTCAATGTACTCTTAGCTACGTATGGCGAGACCGCGGTGGTGATCGCCGAAAGCCTCCCAGCCTGAACGAGTCTATACCATAGCCCCTCCCCACTAGCCACTTCGAGTTTCGATGAGGTTACCTGGAAAACGAGGAGCGTTGCTAGCCAAGCTACGAGGAGCAGAGCCGACCAGGGAGGCTCTTTGAACCCCGCTATAGCCAGTATGGCTAGGAGCGCAGTCCCAGCGAAGACCAGGGCTTGAGGGACGTACTGCATGAGGTAGAGGAGAGCGTCTAGTTTCACCACGAACCTGGCTTTCGAGAACACGATGTGTTTAAACCTCGCTATTGCCGCGTCTAGCGCTCCATAAGTCCACCTCGACTGTTGGATTCTAAACGCTCTGTAGGTCTCTGGGTTCTCCACGTAGACTGGCGAGTCGTCGAGATACACTACTTTAAACCCTTGAGCTAGTATCCTAGCTCCTATCTCCATGTCATCTTGTATCCTCTCGACATCCCAGCCTTTGAGCTTACCTTTCAACACGCTTGCTCTAAACAACGTCCCAGTTCCGAGTGGGTATGTGTACAGGCCGAGTTTAGACCTAGCGCTGTACAGGATGTTGACCAGTAGCCTCAGCCCGTAGGCTAGCGCCTGCGAGATCCTCGTGTTCCTGTTTATCGGCTCCCCCCTGCCAATAACGGCTACGACCGAGTCGTCAGCCTCGAACACCCCTAGAGCTCGTTCGAACAAGCTCTTCGAGGGCCTACTATCGACGTCTAAGACGTACACGTAGTCTCCAGTAGATGCCCAAAGCCCAGTGTTGAGCGCTCCAGTCCTAAAGCCCCTTGGCTCGCTCCTCCAAATCAACCACACATTAACCCCCTCCTCTCTGAGTCTTTCAACCACCCTAAAGATCTCGCCTTTCACGCTAGGGGGGTCGTCTGAGACAACTATGATCTCGTAGCTTGGAAGCCCAAGCGCGTGTATATGTCTACACGCCTCAACTATGTACTCAAGCGGCTCTCTCCTAACTGGGAGGATGAAGGACACTGAGCCATGCAGACTCCTAGAGATCTTAGAGACTGAGGGGGTAGGCCTACGCCTTGAGAGGGCTATTAGAGTAGAGTAGTAGGTGTATATGAACACCTGTGGAGCTAGCGCCAGCACTAGTCCTAGACCGACTAGTAGCTCGGTTGTCAAGTAGCCCCTCCTCTTTAAAGTATATTTAGCCCCGCGTGGATACTTAGTGCAAGGTGTGTATAAATGCTCGTCTCCTGGCATGGACACGCCTGCGTATCGATACAGTTCGACTCCTATGTAGTGGTCTTCGACCCTCACGATGGAGCCAGCATTGGTCTCAAGAAGCCAGCCGTGAAGGCAGATCTCGTGCTCGTCACTCACGGGCACTTCGACCACAACGCAGTCCACGTCGTGTCGAAGAAAGAGACACGCGTGTTTGAAATGCACTATGGAGAGGCCGTGGTCGACAACATCAAGATCACTGGGCTCAAGACCTACCACGATAAGCAGAAGGGGCGTAGGAGAGGGGAGAACGCCGTCTATATCATCGAGGTTAAGGGTGTCAGGATAGCGCACCTCGGAGATCTAGGCGAGATACCTGGCCCAGAAGTCTTGGAGAAGCTGAGAGGGGTTAACCTGCTAATAACCCCCGTTGGCGGGACGTTCACGATCGAGCCGAGCGAGGCGTGGAGCATTGTAGAGGCTACAAGCCCTGTAAACGTGCTCCCGATACACTACTGGGTTCCAGGGATTACGCTACCATTAAAGCCCGTAGAAGAGTTCTTGAAGCTCGTCAAAGGCTACGAGGTTGTGAAGCTAGATACCAACTCGTTCGAGCTCGAGAAGTACGAGAAGAAGATTATAGTGCCGAAGCCTCCGTAATGACTAGCGTCAAGGTCGTGTACACGTGAAGTACGCGAGAGGCAATGTGACGGTACACATCGAGCTAGGAGACATAACGGAGTTTCAAGGAGACGCCATCGTCAACCCAGCCAACACGTTGATGATAATGGGCGGCGGCGTAGCCGGGGCGATCAAGCGAAAGGGCGGGCAGGAGATCGAGGAGGAGGCGAGGAGACACGCGCCAGTCCCCATAGGGGCAGCTATAGCGACTAGCGCTGGGAGGTTGAGAGTCAAGTACGTGATCCACGCGCCGACCGTGGAGCGGCCGGCATCTCCATCTAGTAGAGAGAACGTGTATAGAGCGACGAGAGCTGCTCTACAAAAAGCACGCGAGCTAGGAGTGTGCAGGGTGGCCTTCCCACTAATGGGCGCTGGCGTAGGGGGCCTCGAACCCGAAGAGTCCATCGAGGAGATGCTCAAGGCGATCCAAGAGGTTGGGTCCGGGCTGGAGGTTCACATCGTCATTAGAGACTCTGAGACTCTAAACAGGGTTTTAAGAGCTATGGAGGTTCGGGGTTGGCGGCAAGTATAGATATTACCCCGCAACCTGTAGAGTTGTTGGAGGTGATGAGGCTTATAGGCCTCTGAGTAGTGAAGAGGGATCAACCGGCTGATGGTTTATGGCTTACGTCTGGGAGCCTAAGTGGGAGCTTTTCGAGGTGAAGGCTGACGGGATTGTGTTTAGGACGTGTCGAGACAGAATAACTGGCATGATCGCCTGCCCGATCTGTATACACGCCGCGTCTAAGTGTATGGGTGAACCAGCGCCATCTAACTACCCATACGAGAACACTTTCTTCTATAGTGTCGAGGACTTAATACAACACCTCAAGAACTACCATGCTAGAGGGTTGAAGAAGAAGCTAGAAGCGCTGCAGAAGAAGCTTAGCGAGGAGGAGTCTTGAAGGCCTGTGTGTATGGAAACCCCACTATAGACATCATTGTACGAGAAGATGGAAGCAAGACTGTGGCTTATGGTGGTGGTTCGTACTACTCCTCACTACCACTCCTTGAAAGGGGCTGGAGCGTCGAGATCTACGCGTCGTTCTCGCCACTAGTAGTCAGCCACCCCATCGCGAAGTACATCGTTAAGGAGCAGTACTCGACGAGGACAAACGTGTTCGTCCTCGAGTACCGGGGGCTAACCAGGTCTATAAGAGTTCTCGACCAGGCTCCATCCCTACATAGCTCCTACATACACAGCGACCTCTGCGTGAGCATTGTAAACCCGGTTCTACGGGAAGTTTCGATCCCCCTTCTAAAGGCGATAAGGAGTAGAGCATCTATACTAGCACTAGACCTTCAAGGGTTCATTAGGGGTCTGCGTGGAGGCTCTATAGTGCTTGAGGGTGGTGCTGAGGCTCTGTACGCGTTGGAAGTCGCCGACATAGTCCACGCCGACATAGACGAGATCGCGGCCCTGTACAGCAAAGAGAGGTTTTTAAGCGGGGTTGAGAGCATTCATAGAGCCCTTAGAGGCGTACTGGTGATCACCGATAGACCGTCGAGATTTATAGTTGCAACTAGTAGTGGGGTTAAACAACTAGAGATCGAAGAAGACTATGTAGCGCTAGACAAGACCGGTGCTGGCGACTACTTCTTAGCATCCTACACGATCCACTACATGGACCACTACGAGCCAATAGAGCCCCTCTACAAGGCACATCAAGACACCACTAGGTGGTTAAAAGCTAGAGACTCGAGAATGCATAGAGGCTCTGAGACCCCGCAGATCAAGCCCGCTTAAAGCCGCCACGCAGACTCGCATAGAGGACTGTATGGAGCTGTATTGAAGTAACTGAGGCCTCATCGCACCCCCACCACCTCTTCAAGCGCTTTTCTCGGCAACTTTCTAAAAAAGCCCCGCCGTCTCTGCTAGATTGATCACCTTGTTGGGTCTCGCTAGAATCGGCGTGTAGCGGGGCTTCAAGGGTGGATCAGCGTGAACACGCTGTACTTTACTTTAGCTCCAGGTGGTGGGGGTGCTCGGCCATTATTGATTCTTGTCATAGACCCTAATATAGGTTCTAGACTAGGAGGTGGTAGAGACTTCTGGTAAGCCTCCATCAAGGTTTATTTTTGAAGTCACGATTATGGACTGCGTAGACTTCACTGGTGGTAGCTTGGCGTGCTCTAGTATGGCTTTAATAGCCTCTGCCTTGGTTGGAGCTCTCCCAATGAACCTGAGCTTCCCATTTATGTAGATTTTCGGCAAGTCTTCCAGCTCCGCTTCGAGAGGGTTTTGAAACCACACGTGGACCGGGACTATTTCAACCCATAAGTTGTATTGGTCTAGGAGTTCCTCTGCTACCACGAAGAGCGTTCTAAGCGCCTTATCGCTCTCCTCGCTGAAGTCTAGATGTAGCTCGACGATCACTTTATTCAACTCCACCAAACTACACCTCTAGTGGTAGATGCGCTATTGCCTCGCTTATAAAGATGGGGTCCAGTAATACCCTAGGAATAAGGAATGAAGAAGGAGGCGTAGAGACACAGCTCCTCATAGTGGGCGTGGAGCCCTTCGCGGCTGTTTCGAGTTTCGTAAAGGTTTATAAGGCTTGACGCTATTGCATGTTTTAACGAGGCTCTCTGTGAGGGGCGAAGAGCCCATAGGGGCTCTCCCCGAGGTAGCTCAAGATGTGGGGTCTCTGGGGTGGCCCTGAACGCCCCTAAGCCCGATGAGACCCCAAGCGGGATGCGGGGGAACCAAGATGAGGCGATGACCATATCAAGTGAGAGCTGAACCCCTAGCTCATAAAGGCTCAGTTATACACGCGCTCCTTTTTCACTGGGTGTATGTAGTCTCGTGGAGCTTTATTAAACACCTCTAGGTACTTGCGGAGAACTCTCGGTATAGTCACGGTGCCATCTTCGTTTTGAAAGTTCTCTAAGATCGCTGTTATAGTCCTCGTGCTCGCGATCGCCGTACTGTTCAACGTGTGAACGTACTCCTTGACCATCCCCTTCCTCCTCACAAGCCTTATCTTGAGCCTATAGCTCTGCCAGTCTGTAGTGTTGCTACAACTAACCATCTCTCTGTAGAGTCCCTGAGCGGGCATCCAGACCTCTAAGTCGTACTTCTTAGCGGCTGGAGCTCCGAGGTCCCCGCTCGCGATGTTCACGACGCGATACGGTATCTCCAGCCCCTTAAAGAGCTCCTCTGCGTTTGATATCAACTCCTCCATGATATCCCAGCTCTCCTCAGGCTTGGCGTAGACGAACTGCTCTACCTTGTGGAATTGATGTACTCGAAATATGCCCTTAAGGTCTCTAGAGCCTGCTCCAGCCTCTTTTCTAAAGCACGGTGATATTCCAACATACTTTAGTGGAAGCTCCTCTTCCGGTATGTCTTCGCCTGCGTGTAGCGCCGCCAAGGGGTGCTCGGCCGTGGCGATCAAGTATAGGTCTTCGCCTTCGATCTTGTATATCGCGTCTTCGAAGGTCTTGAAGTCTATGGCGCCCATGAGGAACTTCTGCCTCAACATGTATGGTGGCAGGACTAGCCTATACCCCTTGCTCGTCAAGTAGTCTATGGCATACATGAGCAGGGCCATGTCGATGAAGACTATGTCGTCGAATAGGTAGTAGAACCTGCTTCCAGCTACTTCGCCAGCCTTAATGGTGTCTCCTAGGCGAAGGACGTTTTCAAGCATATCAGCGTGCCCGACCGGCTTCCACTCGATCACCTCGTAGTCGACTTTAAACCCATACCTCTCAGTCTGCTGCTTGAACTGCTCGATGTAGCCAACCCACACCTTAGGCTTGCCATAGAACCTGATAGGCACGTTGTACGAGTCGTCTGGACCTATAGGCACAGTCTCGTGGACAATGTTGGGTAGCTCAAGAAGAGCCCTCTCCCTCTCCTCTTCAACCTGCTTTAACCTCGCCTCTAGCTTCTCGAGCTCTTCGAGTAGCCGCTTCGCCTCCTCGATCTTCTTTTGCCTCTCAGGCTCAGGGGTCTTTGGGATCTCGCGACTAATAACGTTGTGTTTATGTCGAACATCTTGCACTACTGTTAACAGCTTTCTCCACTCAAGGTCGAGTTGATACGCTCTATCCACTATTGAGGGGTCCATAAACCTCTTCTTGACATGCTCTTTCAGCAACTCGGGGTTTTCTCTAAGTAGCGTTAAGATGCTCCAGCTCAAATATCAACACCCTACTCCTTCCTCTCCATAGTGCTCTCGTAGAGCTCGACTATGTCGTAGCCAAACCTCTCTTTAAATATCTGTCTACCTTTCTCTGTCATCCTCTTAGGGGTCCAAGGCGGGTCGAAGACGAGGTCTATGTCGGCGTCTACGTTGAGCTTCTCTTTGAGCTGATCTATAATCATCAGCGGTAAGTATGTTGAGAGAGGGCAGAAGGCCGTTGTAAGCCCCATTAAGATCTTGACTTGCCTCCCCCCTAGCACTTGGATATCGTATATGAGGCCGAGGTTGTACACGTCGATACCTATCTCTGGGTCGACAATGGTCTCGAGGACCTCTATAACCCTCTTCTTTAAGTCTTCAACATCGTGCACCACTCGCTACACCCTACCCCAACTGATCCACATAATTGAGTGCTAGGCTAAAAAGCCTGGTTCTAAGTTAGTACGCGCCGTACTCTGCCCATAGCTCTTCTGGGGTCTTCGAAGCTATCCTCTTAGCGATCTTGTATAGCACTTCGAGCTCCTCTTCTGTAGCGTAATCTATAGGTCGACCAACTCTCCTACCCTCCTCCCACCTCTTCTCAAGCTTGCCTAGTATCTCTTGAACCTCCTCTTGGCTGTAGAAGGCCACCTTGTATATAGGCTCTCTGCTCTCATCTATTAGTCGAACGATCTCTTCTCGCATCTCCTCGGGGCTCATCTTCTTTCTACGCCTGAAGAGGCCCATACGACTCTACTCGACGAGCTTCTCTAGGTTTTCATATATGTTCTCGGAGTGCCTTATACTCTCAATAGTCCAGCCGAGCTTGTCGATCAGTATTAGGATAGCCGCTTGAGGTGGGAGGACGCCGTACTCTGTTACGATCGCATCTATATACTCCGGCGGCGTGACGTCGAAGACGGGGTTCAACACCCTAATGCCAGGGTGTTTATTGAGCCACTCTCGCGGCGCTATCTCCTCTGGATCTCTATACTCGATCTTCACTAGCTCGCCAATGAGCGTCATGGGCGAGAACTTGTAAGACTCCGCCGCGACGTATACGCGCACTCTCGCCTCTTTAGCTGCCAACGCCACCTGGCTAGTGCCGATCTTGTTCACGACAGCCCCGTTACTAGTCACCGTGTCCGCTCCGACGACAACGTAGTCCACTTCGTGCATAACGTACCTAACAGCGCTATCAGGGATCTGGACGACGGGGACTCCATAGCGCCTCAGGTGTGCAAACGTTATCCTACCTTGTAGAAACGGCCTCGTCTCCGTGCTGTAGACTTTGACTACTCTCCCCTCGCGGTAAGCCCTGGCTATCACCTCGACCGCTGCCGTGCTGTGGCAGTGCGTCAAGATCACTGAGCCCTCCTTGATCCTCCTCGCGCCATACTCGCTTATCCTTTTCACAGCCTCTTCAGAGGTCTTTATGAACTCATCTGCAGCCTTGATCACGAGGTCTCTCCCCTCCTCTAGAGTCAACGCGTCTCTCAACCTCCTCAAGACGTAGACAACAGCGTTTGGTAGGCTAACAGCTGTAGGCCTAGTAGACACTAGTAGCTTCCCAGCTTCAACCATGTACTTCTTGAAGGAGGCTAGGTTGTGGGGGCCTGTGTACTCCTCTGCCGCTTTCTTCAAAGCTTCAGCTGCAGCTCTCGCTATCTTGCCCGCACCCCTGATCTTCATAGTCTTGATCCCTACCGCGATCTCCTCGACAGACTTAGGTATCATCATGCACCTCTCCCATACCTCTCATGTAGTTCAGATATCAGCGCGTCAAAAGGCTTTACACTAATTGGGTATGTTCCATAGATGTTTCTCAACAATATCGGGATCGCTTGTGGGGCGATCAATCCGTACTCGGTGGCTATTCCATCAACATACTCGGGCGGGATCACCTCGTATAGTGGAACTCTCGCTACAAAGCCCTCAGGAAGGCTTTCTCCGCTCTCTACATCGACCAGTAGCTTTGAGCCCCCTTCAGGTAGCTTTAGTAGCTCACCATGTATTGTTTCATAGCTAAACTTCATTGTTGGAGCTATCACGAAGACCCTCTTTCTAGCTTCTTTAGAGACCAAGGAGATCAGGCCCGCCCCGATCTTAGATACGACCGCTCCATTGGCGGCAATAGCCTCAGCCCCAATAAACACTTTATCGACTTCCTTTATGAAGAAGCGAGCGGCTGAGTCGACAAATAGTGTGGTGGGTATTCCTAGGCTTTCAGCGTACTCTGCGAGATAGAGCCCCTCTCTCCCCGGCCTAGACTCTGCAACGTACAGTTCTACCTTCTTGCCCAACTCCACCAGAGACTTTAGAAACCTCCTCACAGCTAGACTGTTACTTGTCGTCATGATCTTCTCGCCTGAAACTACGCGTCGAGCTGCGATCTCGGCCGCCCTTTGCAACGCACTATCATACTCTTTCACAAGCCCCTCTATGAACTCAACCAGACCCTCGAACCCCCTTTCCAACAACCTACTAGCTACAGCTCTCAGTAGATTCAGCGACGCCATAGATGCAGGTCTGGTACTAGAGATCTCCCTATAGAGCTCCACTACTCTCTCGACGAACCTCCCTGGATCACCCTTCTTCGCCACATCGATGAGCTCCTCTGCAACTTTAAAAAACAGTTCTGAGCCGGTGAGCCTCAGTGTATGAGGTTTCACACCTATAACCCTGTATCTTTATAGAGCTATTTTACTACTAAGGGCTTATATAAGTCGAGGCTTGTTAAACTACACCGAGGTGTTGAGCTTGAAGAAAGCTCTTGGACTGCTAGGGTTGGTGATAATTGCTTGTACACTGCTCTCTCCAGCTGTAGAGGCTTCGTGGTATAGAAGCTTGATCGTAGTCTTCCTACCTGGGGGGAGGTTAGAGCCGCTAATCGAGTCGTTAAATAAAACAGGCTTCTTGAAGGTTCAATGGGCTAGATTGGTCGATGACATAGAAGCCTCTCTAGACTTCTACATCGCCTGGTTACTCGCTGGCGAGCCGCCAGCTAATAAGAACATAAGCCTCTACGACATGCACGCCGTAGGTGAGAGGGCCTATAGACTCTGGGATCACGCAGTGCTAGTTGACATCCCGCCCATCGATCCAACGATACACAAGTCGGCTGTAAACCTACTCTACAACTGGAGTATTAACCAAATCCAGCCAGCGATCTTCGAAGTCCCGGTGAACAGCACTGTCTACTGGGGCGATCTCGACACGCTCTTGAACATCACCGTTGAAGGCTACACCTTCAGGCTTAGATTAGAGAAGTATGCGACCGGGATCACAATAGCCAACGCGACGCCGGGCCTAGAGCTCGGGCCAGTACTCATTAACGCCACAGAGCTCGGAGAGCGCTCGGGGCTCTACTGGTTAACATTCTACCTCGTTAATCTAACAGAGAGTAAGGCCATCATATTCTTCCCTGGAGCTATGAGGACTAGGGGCTTCTACTCCGAGGTCTTCTCAGAGCCCAGAGAGGTCTTAGTGCACTGGAGCATGATCTATAGAAATAGGCACCTACTCGAGGCGCTAGGACGCGAGGCTGTTGTTTGGTGGTTTAATAAGACGGTCTCTACAACGTCGAGCATTGTGAATAAGACGCTGGCAGAGTCCGATAGAGCTCTATACATCGTGTATGCCCCCCACGCAGACATCGCTCAGAGATTGCTGAGCGAAGAGCTATACAACGAGACTGCGCAGGCCATATACGATAAGCTTGTGAGAGACATCGTCCTCTCTGCTAATAGGTATAAACCAGACTTCCTAGCCATTTTCATATTGAGCTCTCCAAATGGAACCTACGCTGTCTTCACTAGTAGACTACTACCAGAGACGAGAGAGCTCGAAGGTTACTGGACTATGGGCGGTCTCGTCTCGACCATAATGACGTATAGCGCTGAATCTCCACTTAAACATCAAGTTGCCTTGGAAGACAGCAATAAGCTAGTTGAGGTGCAAAATGAAAACTCCCAGTTGAGGGTGAACCTGACGTTCTGCAACCTCACATTACAAGATACTAGTAGAAGGCTGAGTAGCTGCGAAAGCGATCGATCGCTACTGCAGGCAAGGGTGGTAGATATAGATAGGCTGAAGAGCGAGGCAGAAGAGCTCAAGAGAGCTGCGCTCGCCTACATATCTACAGGCCTTACCGTAAGCGTTGCCATCGCTATTCTAATGGGCTTCTTAGGTCTGAGAGTCGCAGCTAAGAGGAGAACTAGGTGAAAAAACCCTTCAAAGAGTAGAGTATCATGAAGATAGATAGAGCTATAACTGCGAAGTTGCAGAGTAGGCTATCGCTTCTACAGAGTTTAGCTCCATACCACTTCCTTAGAACTGGGTAGAAGAGCATCACTCCTCTCAACGTGATCGCATCTAGAGCTATGTGACTAAACCAACCTAGAGATAGGGCGCTTAGTAGGGGTGATATATCTGTGTTGCCCGAGCCTCCTGAGATCGCCAGTGGAAGTAGAGGGATCAATGGGGCGAACACATTGTGCAGTACCTTTCTATGTCCAAAGCGCAGGTCTAGATCTGGTATCATGGCGCCTAAACCAGCGATAAAGGCGGGTAGAACCCCCCACCTACCACCCCACAGTCCGAGAATGCCCGAGACCCCCGATGCGAAGAGAACGTGTGCAGGCCTATTCACGTAGACCACGCTCACGCCGTCGCTAAAAGAGCTTCTGTATGATATTTACTGAGCCGAGGGCTTTAATGAAGCATCGTAGCAATACCTAACTCTGTACTCTTCGAAGCTGGGTGTATATAGTGTCGTAGTTGCTAGGTATTAATTCCTGGAAGCGTGGGCGAGCTAACCTTTACGTAAAACTAGAGCTCTCTCTGGATACCCCACGATAACAATGTCTACCAGCTCCTTTGAGGGGAATAAGCCGGTCTCTACAACTCCATGTATGCTCTTAAGCGCCTTATGCGCCTCTAGCGGGTTCTCGACCGGCTTCAACGGCTTTAAGTCTAATATGAAGTTGTAGTTGTCTGTTATGATCGGCCCGTATCTCCCGCTTCCAGCTCTTAGTGTCGGCTCGTAGACCCCCATCTTCCTCACCTCTCTTAACACGTAGTTTAGTGCAAAGGGGACCACCTCTATGGGTATCGGCTTCTCGTACAAGTAGGGCTTTCCAGTGTACTTAGTGTAATCAACTATATAGACTCTCAAGCTAGACATGTAAGCCAGCGTCTTCTCTCTAAGTAGCGCGCCACCCCCTCCTTTAACTAGATCCAGCCTCGCGTCGACCTCGTCTGCTCCATCAATGTATACGTCAACGCCTTCAACCGCGTAGACTTCGAGCGTTCTAAGCCCCTTGCTCCTGATGTATAGGGTTGTATCTATTGATGAAGCCACTAGGAGCTTGTTTCTCAGCTCCGCCACGCAGAGGTCTACGAAGCGCCTAATTGTAGAGCCTGTGCCAACTCCGACCACCTCAACCCCGCTCAACTCTTTCAAGAGCTTACAGGCCTCTAGCGCCGCTCTCTCCTTAGAGGCCTCTACATCGCTTAACACTCCAACCAGCACCCCCGACAGCCGCTTTAAATTTAACTAGATCTCGCCTATTAATTCTGGGGATCTAGCCTATGAAGGCCTACGTCTCAGTCGACTTAGAGGGGTTGCCAGGAGTCGCGTCTATAACCATGACGACCCCCTGGAGTAGCCAGTTCTCAATAGCCTCCAAGGTCATGACTAGACTTGTGAACGCCGCCGTAGACGAGCTCTATAGTTGCGGGTTCGAGGAGGTCGTAGTCGCAGATAGCCACGGCTATATGACCAATGTGAACTACCTCGAGCTGGATAGTAGAGCGAACCTGATCCAGGGGTACCCAAGAGTGGTTAGCATGGTGAGCGGTCTAGACGAGTCCTACAACGCTGTGGTGTTTATTGGATACCACGCAGCTGCCGGCACGCCACACGGGTTCTTAGAGCACACGTTTAGTGGAAGAGTCTTCGCCGAGATCAGGCTCAACGGGGTTAGAGCGAGCGAGTACTTGATCAACACGCTCTACGCCTCAGAGCGCAAAGTCCCCGCCATACTCCTAGCCGGCGACGAACACCTGAGAAGAGACGTTGAGAACTACACTCCCTGGGTGACCTTCGTCCCGCTCAAGAGGGGTATTACGAGGTATGCAGCTCGCTACCCCAGCATAGAGAGGGCTGAGAAAGCCCTCCGTGAGGGGGTTCGAGATGCATGTAGTAAGCTGAGAAGAGGGGCGGTGAAGCTACTAGATCTCAGCAGGCCGTACACCGTTGAGCTCGTCTTTAGAGACTCTTTGATCGCTGATGCGCTCGAAGGCTTCGGGCCGTTCGAGAGGGTCGACGCCTACACGGTTAGGCTCGTTGCGAACGACATGTGGAGCGTGTTGAGAGCTATTGAGATAGCGGCCTACGTTGGCTCAGCCATATTGAGCTTGACGGCGACGATAAAGTAGGCTCTTCAAAGGAGCGTGCAACGCTGCCACCTCAGTACAGGCCAGCGTCTTCACAGCTCTGTCGAGGTGCATCTCATCATCAAGATATCCTTTTTCTACCCCGGCCATTTTATACCTACACAGATTTTGCGACTAGTAGCCTAAGATGTCGTCCCATAGGTCTCTCTCACGTCTCACAGCGACGGCGACTTTCATCTTCGACTTAAAGAACTCCTCTGCGACATCTGGGAATAGGCAGTAGGTTATAACGTCCTCCTCCTTGCTATAGTACCCCTTCCTGATCACCTCCTCTCTACACTTCTCGTACACGGGCTCTAGCAGGTCTGCCGGCCTGGTCTCTATCGGTTTATCCCCCTTCAAGATCTTCTCAACGACCTCGGGCTTTATGGGGGCTGGAGGCCTCCCGTAGAGGCCCTTGACGTAGTTGTAAGTCTCCTTAGCGACTACTTGGTAGCGTCCATAGAGTACGTTTAGCACCGCCTGCGTCCCCACAATTTGCGATGCTGGTGTTACTAATGGAGGCCAACCGAGGTCTTCACGGACCCTTTTGACCTCCTCTAGCACTTCTCTCAGTTTATCCTCTGCGCCGACCTGCTTTAGTTGAACTATGAAGTTCGATATCATACCACCTGGTATCTGGTGCTCGAGGACGTTGGGGTCTGGCATGAAGACCCTTATATCCAGTAGGTCTTTGTACTTGGTGAACAGGATCTTGTTTAGGTACTCGCTGATCTCTCTTATAGCGTCCATGTCCACGTGGGGCCTGTGCTCTGGTGGAAGAGCGTAGTACATGGTCTGTATGCTCGGGTGGCTTGTCCCGAACGCTAGTGGGCTGATCGCCGTATCTATGAAGTCCGCGCCGGCCTCTACAACCTTGATGTAAGTCGCCACTGCAAGGCCTCCTGTGAAGTGGCTGTGGACATCTACGGGTATCTTGAAGCGCTCCTTGATCGCCTTGACGAGCTTGTAGCCCGTATACGGGTCTAGTATGCCAGACATGTCTTTGATAGTTATGTGGTCTACTTCAAGCGCCACTAGCTCCTCAGCCACCTTCAAGTAGTGCTCTATGGTGTGAACAGGGCTCACGGTGTACGTTATCGTCCCCTGAACTATCGCCCCAAGGCTTTTAGCCTTCTTGGTCGAGGTCCTCATGTTTCTAACATCGTTAAGAGCGTCGAACACCCTGAAGATGTCTATGCCGTTCTTATACGCGTATTCAACAAACTTCTCGACTAGGTCGTCTGGGTAGTGTCTATACCCTACAAGGTTCTGCCCGCGTAGGAGCATCATGAGCTTCGGCCTCTTGACCCTCTCTCTAATGATGCGTAGTCTCTCCCATGGATCCTCCTTGAGATACCTGATCATCACGTCGAAGGTGGCTCCGCCCCACATCTCTATGGCGTAGAAGCCTGCGCGGTCTATCTTGTCGAGGATCGGTATCATGTCCTCAGTCCTGAGTCTAGTGGCGATTAGAGACTGATGCGCGTCGCGAAGCGTCAAGTCTACTATTTGAACCATCAACTACACCAGTAGAGGCTTAAAGCTATTTATAACCCCCCTGGGTTAATAAGGAGGGCTCAGAGGTGCAACCTTGACCATCGAGGTCGTCAACGTATCGAAGTCTTTTGGCAAGGTACAGGCGCTTAAAGACGTCTCTTTCGATGTTAAAACGGCGAGGTCGTAGGGTATGTCGGGCTTAACGGCGCCGGCAAGACGACCACGATAAGGATCGCTGTTGGCGTTCTACCACCAGATAGAGGAGACGTCTACATCGACGGCGTCTCCGTGACTAGGGATAAGAAGAGGAAGAGGACCTCTTGGAGAGTTGGCTGGGTCCCCGAGCTACCCATCTTCGAGACGGAGCTCAAGGCGATCGACTACTTCGTCTACCTGGCTGGCTACTACGGGATCACAGGTAGTGAGGCGAAAAGCCTGGCGAGAGAGCTACTGTCGAGGTTTGGACTCGAAGACGCTATAAATAGAAAGCTCTCGACCTTCTCGCAGGGTATGAAGAAGAGGTTTGCACTCGCAGTCTCGATGATCAACGACCCGCCAAACTTCATATTCGACGAGGTGTTGAACGGGCTAGACCCACAAGGCATAGCGTTCTTTAGAGAGTTGACACTCGAGTTTAGGAAGAGGGGTAAGGCCGTCTTGTTTTCATCACACATTCTCAGCGAGGTTGAAGGCATAGCTGATAGAGTGGTCTTTATCCACAAGGGGAGGATCATCGGGAACTACTCGATGGATGAGATCAGGCATAAGGCCGTTTCAGCCCTTCATCTAACCCTTAATAGAGTTGATGACGCAGTATTGAAGGTGCTTGAGAAGTATGGAGAGCCCAGCGCTCTCGACAGTCGAAGAGTGATCTTGAGGAGGCCCAGTGTAGACTCTAGCATCATCATAGCTGAACTAGTGAAGGTTGGAGTCGGCGTTTTAGAGGCTAAATACGAAGAAAGAAGCCTTGAAGACTTCTTCTTCAACTTGATTAGAGAGATTGAGGTGTCAAACAGATGGTAAACCCGGTCTTCTACGACTTTAAGCGCGGGTTGCTGAGACCAACGGTTCTGATAAGCCTCGCTATATTCGCGCTAGTAGGGGTGGGGCTAGCCTACCTTATATTAAGCGTCATCGCCATGAACCCCGCTGTAAGGCCAGAGGTAGCCTACTACACAGTACTCGACAACTCAACAGGCAAGTTTAAACTAGAGCTACACATCTACAACCCAGAACTAAACCCCATAGATGGCGAGGTTAGCTACAAGCTTGGATGCTACGATGGAAAAGAGGTAGATAGACTAGACGAGCTCTATACTAAGGGGTTAATAGGCCACGAGGAGTACTTGAAGAGGCTTGCAGAGATCCTCGAGTTAATCGATGAAGGGGTCTACAAGTCTAGTGGTGGAAAGGTTGTTGTTGAGAAGAAACTAGAGAGATTACCGCTACAAGGCTATACCTGCGAATTATACCTCAACATCTCAACTCCACTGGGGTCGATGGGTACCATATACACCCCTCGTAGCGGTGCTGGGTACATCTCGCTAGTCTTGGGCAACAACACTATGTACGTATTGACAGGGGTAGGTATGCCATTGAGACCCCCCTCGAAGATCATGAGGGGCGAGGTGCCAGGCAACCCTGAAGAGCCGATCAATATTAGCGGCTTGGCAGGGGCTATGAGTGCCACTATATACGACTTCGGGGGAAGGGTTAACAGGAGCGTCCTGCTACTAACCATCTACAGCCCACTCGTAGAGGAGTTTGAAGTCTATATTCGCTCTACACCTCCTGGAGCTCAGCTCAGTCTCAAGTTTGTAGAGAGGTACTTTAATTACACCGGTAGAGCGAGAGTAGGGGTTAACGTGATCGAGGTGAACGCCTCGCTATTGAAGAGAGAAACACGTGAACTGCCAGGTGTACGTGTAGAGGTGATTGTACCGCAGAGTCTACTACTACTAGTACTAGCTCGTAGTGAAGACGCTGTGTACGTTGGACTAGGACCAGTGGAGATCAGACCTGTGCAACCCGGCATTTCTCAACTTCTCGTAGTTCAACAGTTAACTAGTCAAATAGGCCCCGGGCTCTTCACTCAGTTCTTTCCTATCCTAGTGCTATACCTCATCTACGTATACATTGCTAAGCCGAGAGCTCAGGGTGCATTGGAGTTTACGCTCGCTAGGCCGATAACGAGGACAGACCTCTACATCACTAGGTTTACAGCTGGAGCTCTAGTGGTCATAGCCTCAGCCATGCTATTCAACACCACGTTCCTAATCGCTGTACAGTCTATTACGAAGTTGAATCTAGGGCTCGACGTAGTCGCCTACGCGCTCATGTATGGTGGTGTCATAGTCTCACTACTAGCTTTCTACTCTCTATGCTACCTGCTATCAACTCTAACAAGCGGGACGAAGTATATTGTGGTCTCTGTGATCCTCTACATACTGTACGCATTTATATGGGGGATGCTACCATACATTGTGGTCTCGTTGACTCGGGGGTTTGGCCTTGGCTACATGACCGAGGTCATGAAGCTTAGCTTCATAATGGCCTACTTCAACCCGATCGGGCTGAACAACTTCTATCAACTCTACTTACTGAAACACGTGTTTGGAGAAGAAGCGATCCCCGCCTTCCAGGCTGAAGCGGCTAGAGGGGTTGTAGAGCCGTGGTTCGTAGCCATAGCTACTATTACGTGGCTTCTAGTTCCAGCTCTACTAGGCTGGCTTAGGTTTAAAAAGATAAGTCTCATCGCCTAGTTTGCTGAGGACGTCTTTACTAAAGGGCTCCCTTCTCCTCGAGGAACTCTCTAAGTAGCTTGAAGCCCTCTACGAGCTCGTTTTCGCTCAATGTTACAAAGGTTATTCTCAAGTAGCCCCTACCAGCTTCGCCGAAGATCGAGCCTGGCGCCATCACCCCGCCTTTCACCTCTCCCGGTCC
>Ga0080004_1127900_pt1 | contig 28682 bp, 26 predicted proteins | sample WasSprMetagenome_FD_69207 | JGI IMG/M metagenome (GOLD analysis project Ga0080004, IMG submission 69207) | Sulfidic aquatic microbial communities from Washburn Spring, Yellowstone National Park, USA - WS (SPADES assembly) (version 2) | ecosystem: Environmental > Aquatic > Thermal springs > Hot... | reverse complement strand
TGGACCACCTACACCCCCACCTGTTACTCCGCTTCAAGAAACTTATCCTCGACAAGCCCCCACGCTTCAAAAACCTGAGGAAGAGCTGAGAGCGCTGCAAGAATATAAGAAGAGGCTAGAGGAAGATTTAGAAGGCGTTAAAGCCAGAATTAAGGAACTGAAGGACCTGGTGAAAGCTGGCCCCGAGGAGAAATAGACCTACTCGAAAGAAATAGGCTTTTCACTCAGGAAATTCCTTACCGCATTTTGGACATTTCACCATCCTACATGAGCCGAGAGAAGCTTGAGCGCAGCCTGAACACGCGAAGGCCCGTGCATATCCTATGTCAAACTCAAAGCCGCATTCTGGACATCGATACAATCGAGCCATACGAACCACACCACTAGGACATACCCATCGAAGTAAACCAAACACATCCTCACATAAGTTCAAAGCTGAATATTAACTCTCCTGACGAGGTTTCTTCCAACCGCCATCACACATTAAAAGGGCGCGTTATTTGCATGGCGATTGTAAAGATGTGCGTACGTAGGTTAAATGAACAATTTATTGAGCCTAACTGTGGTTACCTAAGTGTTTAAAGTTTAGCTTTCCCGTTTAGAAAGCGCTCTATGTTGTCCACGATGTTCATGGAAGCTTTCGCAGCTGGGGATTTGGGATGCTGGATTATAAACGGCTTTCCGCGTCGGACTCCACAGATTTTAGGATCCAGCAGGGGCTCTTCCAAGAAATGTAACACCCGTCTCCCTCGCGATTTTTCCTCCTCCGAAGCTGAATATGTTAACCTCACTTTCGCAGTTTGGACGTATAAAACCGCTCATGTTCACTATGATTCCTATCATCGGAAACGTTCAGTTTACGAGCGGATGTTACATAAGATTCGGCGAGAAAGCCTACGGTTTTAACCTTGGGGTGAACCGCCGTTAAATTTATGTTTTTTCAGTCTTCCACGCCTTTTCGGATGTGGCCTGAATGTCCGAAAGCTTGAATAAGGCTTCAAGCCGAGACAGGCGGGTGGGTGGATTCGGGCATAAAATAAATAAAATATCGAGCAGAAGTAAAATAAATAAAGTAAAATATAGGGCTTCTTCAGCTTCGTGAAGTTGAAGGAGTCGTTGACGGGCTGGTGGCGCAGCCCTTGCAGATAGTCCTGGAGCCGTGAAGGGATAAATGAACGCTGAAACGGATGTAATCCTAAGCGTTGAAGGGGCTATGTGCAAGAATCTCCACGGCAAAAGCTGTGGGGAATATCAAATCTCTCCCGCCGGGATCTTAAGTTAAAATTGGAATCAGATTTATATGTTTCAGTTACAATTTTAGAAATAGGGATTCATTTATGTATCGGGGAAGAATGGGAGGCTATGGTTTAGGTCCAGGGGGAAGATGCGTCTGTCCGAGATGCGGCTACGTAATCTCCCATGCTGCGGGAACGCCATGCTTTCAAATTAAATGTCCCAACTGCGGCTCATCCATGACAAGGCTTCGATGAAAATTGAATGCGACGCGCCAAATTTATCGGAACATTAATTTTTATGATTTTAATGGTGCCATGTCTCCCTGCAAGGCTCTGTTAAAGCTACGAGTCTACCGTTGATGTACGTGTCTAACGCTTCTCTTACCGTGTCGACTTCACTTGTGAGCGCCGCGACGCCTTCCCTATGGGAAGCCTGTAACCCCCCGTGGTGCAGTTCCTTTAACTACAACGGCGTCTACGTTAAACCTTAGAGCCAAGGTTTCAGCCGCTCCATGACCGCCAAAATGCCCTCCAACATTCGGCGCAGGCTCTGCTTTCCATCCTACCATCTGAGTTAAGAGTCACTAGTGTGGACATTGGAGTGCGGCCGAAGTGGTGAGGAATTACGGGGGTTCTCTCCGTCGAATCTCAACAGGTATCGCGAACCTTACCCTTACCGTGCACTTTCCAACGGCTCAGCCTCACAAACTACTCTTGTAGGCTACCACCATCCTCTACGAGCTGTATATGGGCTTATCGGGTAAGGTCCGAACGGTAAGCCGTAAGGAGTCATCGTAGCTGGCTGCATTTGAAGCGGTGCTGAGCCTGAAGTGGACGTGTATGGAGGTATTGGTCCTGAGCCCATGTATTGTGGGAACCCATAGTTCGCCGGCGTGGATAGTCTACCATACGTCGCGTAGGGGTTGGACAATCCCATGAACGCCCAACGCCCGAACAGCCATCCAGGCCTCTGCCATGGCGGCAAGTAGCTGAAGGGCCCTGCGCCGGGCCATGGACCCCTACTGAAACCTGCGGGCGACCTGAAGCCCCCGCCCCATCCTCCCCGTCGCATGGCCATCCTATTCGCCTCCCCCTCCTCCCTTTCTTTGGGCTTCCTCCTTTAACCTTTCGATCTCCTTTTCTAATTCTTTCAGCTGTTCTTCCAAATCCCTTTTATAGAGTTCTAGGCCTTCGATTTGTTCGGTTACACTTGGAGAACCCATTGGCGGATAGTAGGGTGTGAGCCTTGACCAGAACAGCCACCAGCACGCTCCTGGACCATACAGCCACCCAGGTCTTTGCCATGGAGGGAGATAACTGAATGGCCCTCTCCCAGGCCATGGACCAAACCATGGGTTAAACGCTCTTCCCCTCCAACCCATTTTACATCACCATATTTCGTGTTATTGCACAAATTATTTAAGCTTTACTGTAACGAAAACGAGATATTCCTGAGAATAACCTTTTTTTGACCCCCACCACTTACTTTTAAATTTTTCATCCTAAAAATTTATTTTTATCAATAATATAAGTATCCCTTCAGAAATTCAATAAAAACCAATAAAACTCGACATACCCAAAAAACCATACACGAATCGCTAGTGGCGTTTTCGTGGAGGCTTCAAACTTAGCTTTTCTACCAAGATTAGGAACATAAGGGATAGGATAATATCGGCAAAAGATTAAGCATCCCATGTCTTATCAAAAACAATCCATTTACAAACCCCCGAAATAAACTCGTTGAAAGTAATCGATCTTTAGAGGACGCTCAAAATCTATTTTCTATAAAAATGACTTCCTGGTTTATGGCGTATCTGCTCGATCAGCGTGCTCTAACTTTGAAGGTGATTCCATTAAATTTAGCTTTCCCTCCCTTAACTCCCTTATTATTTCCTTGACCGTCATGACTTTGGAAAGCTTGTATATTTTGATCATGCCATCCCTCAACGCGTGGAAGGGCCCTTCTCCCAACTTCATAGCTACGAGTACATTCACCTTATTTTTCAGAAGGAGTCGAGCTGCTTCAATCCCCCTTCTCCTATCCAACTTAGCGCCTGGATTTTCAACCACCCGCCACGATTTAGCCTCTCCCCCATCCATGTCTATTAACATGTAATACGGTGAGCTGCTGAAGTGGCTGTAAACCTGCGATTCAAGCCCCTTATCTTCAAATATAGGTACAGCCAACAAGTAGCGTTTTCTTTTAGATGGTTCTATATGAATAATGAAGGAGTCCATCTCCTTTATCTGCTCTTTAACTTTCTCTTCGACCTTTTGGGAGATTTCGTGGGCCTTCTCAACGGTTAAGCCTTCATCCACCTCTAAATGGGCTTCCCCGAAAATGAAGGGGCCAGCTCTCCTTATCTTGATGGCGTGGACTGCTTCCACCCCGGCTATACCTTCAACGATTTCCTTTATCCTCCGCATTTGCTCGGGCCTAAGACAAATATCCAACAATATCAGAGTCGCATCCTTTCCCATCTGCAACCCTAGCTTCAAGACCAGCAAACTGATGATTAAACCAACGGCGGCTTCAACCCAATATATTTCCATATAATTGAACGCTACTCCCAAAACCACCATCATTGAGGAGAAAGCGTCTATCCTTGAATGTTTCCCCTCGCCGATTAGAGCCTGAGAGCCTATTGACTCCCCCACTTTAATCCTATAATGTGAGAGGGAGAAGGATGTGAGAACGGAGACGCCTGCCACAGCCACGGCTATATGCGGTGAAGATACGATGTAGCGTGCTCTAAACCTTCCTAAAGAGTCAAGGAGTATTTCAACCCCGGATACGATTATGATGATAGAAACGGTAAGTAAGGCCAGAGTTTCAACCTTGTAAAGTCCGTAAGGGAACCTTTCCGAAGGCTTTCTCTGCGAGAACTTCAATCCGAGCCAGACGGCAATTGACGCGAATATGTCAGAGAAGGAGTGCATTGCGTCGGCTAGAAGTGCAACACTCCCAGAAGTGAAACCTACTGTTCCCTTTGCAAAGCTTAGGGCTACCAGCACCATCGTGGATGTTCTCGCAGCATCCTCGCCCTTCTTGAGTAATAGATCCTTATTTGAAGTCCTCATTGTCAAGTCTCCTCACATCATATTATAGATGACGGTGAAGTATCGCCCTAGGAAGCGATGTTCACGAACGAAGCGTTTCACAAAATATTTCGAGCTATAACACAAAATAAGCTTTTCGCATCGAGTAGATCAAGGATAAAGCACTCAGCAGAGTATAAAAATTAGCATTAAACATAAAGACAAAATTCTGCTAACCATAAATGTTGACTGAAATGCGTTGTCTCCGATAGGCAGCCTACTGCCCTGTTTATAATTACGGCCCTCAGCAGTGATGATCGCGCCAACCGCTGAAACGATGTCCTTGAATACTACACAAAATTCTCTCTTCCTAGGAGTCTTTTCATATAAAACTTATATCCACCGTAATTTAATTCGATAAGTCTCCCCTCCCTGATCAACTTGTTTACTAAATTCCAGTCGACACCAGCTTTTCTTAAGAACTCATCAACCGCATCGGCGCGCATCGGATGAACGGACATGATGCTTAGCAAATCCTCTTCTACGTCCCCGGTAAAGGCAAAGTCCAGGCCCTCATAACCTGTAAGATATTCTACATTTCCTTCACCTAGAACTTCGGTGAAAGCCTGATAAGCCGCGTTAAGGGCTTGTTCGCTTGTAGGCTTCACCCACCGCTCAGCTGGAGGCCTAGTGGGAACGGCTATATAGGCTTTCGCTGGGTTCAGCCGCTCCAAGAGCATGGATATCTCCTTTATCTCCCTTTCCTCATCGTTTACGCCATCTATAAGCATTGTTTCGGTAATGATCACCCCACTATAAGTTTTCGAAAACTCTACGAGACCTTCCAAAATTTCTGGAAGCCTTAAGCATCTATGAGGCCTATTCATACGATGCCAAACATCTTCGTCGACAGCGTCGATTTTTAATGAAACCAAATCGGATCTAGCTAGATCTTCTCTAACGTCCTCTCTACAGATCAGTGAAGCATTGCTTATCACCGCAACTTTTAACCCCAAAGGCTTTAACATCTCGATCTCTTCTCCTAAATTTACGTCTAAGGTGGGTTCACCGTCGGGAACGAAAGTAAGATAGTCAACCAGCCCTCTAACCCTTTCCACCTTCTCTAATTTCTCCTCAACCTCCTTCAAGATGTCTTCAGGCCTGTAAAATGCACGGCGCCTAACCTGTTTCCTTAAAGTCCGTCCAAGTTGACAGTAAACACATGAATAGGAGCATACCTTAGAGGGAATATTGTTTATTCCTAAGCTACGCCCCAGCCGTCTAGATGGAACAGGACCGAAAACCTTCATGTCCACTCTACCTTAATTAGACGAAAACTAAATGGCCAAATACCAAAGGGCAGCCTCCTCATGACAAGCTAAGAACATTAAACATGGTGCGTTCGTTTAGAAAGGTGAAGGTTAGAAATATAGGCTGTTTAACTTCTGGATGAAAATCCCGGTGGCGTCCATCTTGGATTTCAGAAGATTCGCTATGTGGTTACACTTCACTTTAAAGATGTAAATGGTAGTTGGTTTCCTCTTAACGTCTATGAGGGATTCCAAGTTCCCCTGCCCTTTACTTATAATCAGGTCGGATCGTCTGAAGGTCTCTTGAAATTCATGGGAAGAGTCGTCTAAAATTATGCCGCCGAAATCGTTTCCCGTGGATATGGTTCTCGCTAGCTTAGTCATCCCTACTTCGTAAGCGTCTTCGAGGGTTGCGTCGTTTAATATCGGCCCTCCCCTTACTACGACTGTTACCTGGGCTCCGAGGGACTGCACCGCTGAAACTAGAAGTTTATCGAAGGCAATCTCCCCCGCGTTATCGCAAATATAGAGCACTCGTTGACTTTCCTTCACTAAATGTTTCACTTCCTCCATTTTACTTGAATCCACCTCTGTTCTCATAGCTTTTTCGAAAAGTGTCTTCGGGGTCTCAACAGTCTTCACAGCTCCATAGTCAATCATGTTTCCTGCGGCGGCGACTCTAAGAGCAAGCATGAAAGGGATATTATTCCCAAATCCTTCTTCCAGTTTGAACAGCCATTCCAAAGCCATTCTATTTGACAGCTTTTTCAGCTCGTGATAAGGATCTGGATTCCCCGTAACCTCTTTCACTATTCTATGCAAATCGCTTCCAATCTTAATGCGATTTACCTGGTTCACGTTCACGTCGTTCAAATATTGTATCGCGTCCTTGAGGGCGCGATACCTTAACGTTAGGTCTCCTGTTGCGTATTCACATGCCTCCGCCACTTGTCTGAGAATGCAAGTGATACATTCCGGTGCCGGCTTTAAAATCGCGGCTCGAACCTTTCACCACCCCATCTCAACTTTAATTTAGGAGGTCGGCGTGAACGATGAAATCTTCGTAAATCCTTCGACTTAATTAAGTTGGCTACTCCTTGAAATTTCAACTGAAAACTCAGCAACGGAGATGCTAGGCTGATACTCCTACCGTTTTATGATTCTCCCTGGCGTCGACGCATTATACCCTGGGGATGAAACTCTGGCATGCAGGTCCGGTGGGAGGCACTGAGACCCCTCTGAGGGCACATATCCCATTGCTGAAGTAGGCGCAGTTCATATGAACTGGCATCCTTGCCGTGAACGCTTGTGGATAGCTAACTGGTTGAGTGGGTCGCATCCATTGATATGGGAGTGTGCCCTGTGAAGGTAAGTAGTATGGGGAATATTGCGGATAATTAGGTTGTCCCCACGCGTAGGTCGACATCATACTTGCGTAGGCGGGGTTAGCCCACCACCAGCGAGGTAGCCATGGAAACCATCTGCAGTATGGTGAAAGGTTGGGTCCGAATCCCCATCCTCTTCCGAACCATCCATAACCCATTACATCACCACATAGTGTGTCATAGCACAAAAATATAACCTTTTCCACGCCTCACCAATTCATAACAATCTTAGAACAGTACAATTGGAATCTTACTAAAAAATGGATTTGTAAAAGAATATATGTGAATTCAATTTAAATTCCGTTATTTTCCAGCGGCATTCGCCACTTTATTAACTATTCGGTTTATTTCTTCCTTCATTACATGATCTAGACAACATACCAAAGCTTCTTCTATCCCCTTAACTTTTAAAGCCTCATCCCTGATGTCAGCGGCGAACTTTAACGCGATCGGGCAGATAGGATTGGTAGGTTTGAAACTTATCCTTACCATTCCACGCCTCTCCTCTTTTACCTCTTTAATCATCTTCATCTCCCCGAAGGTTAAACCTGTCATAGGATCTACGATTTGCTCCACTCTGTTCCTCACCTCCTCCTCCAGCGTCACCATCCTCCATCCCTTTTTTAGTGAAAATCATCTTGAAGGAGTCTTAGAAGCGTCAAAGCCACTTTATCTAACATGGTCATGGACGTAATCAGCAATCCTCATAATGCTCATAGTTACTGAGGAGTTAGGGTAGGCGATCACAATGGGTGTTCCAGCCACATAGGATTGAAATAGTGTTCTGTCGAAAGGCACCTCTGAAATTATTTTGCATCCGTATCGATTCGCGATTTCAAGTATTTTCTCTCTATTTTCTCCAGGCATATCCGCTTTGTTAACGATTATTTGAGTTTGTATCCCCAGTTTCGACGTCAGCTCCATTATCAAGATGAGGTCATAAACGCCTAGTGGTGTCGGCTCAGTCACGGCTAAAGCAAGGTCTGCGCCCCTAAGGCCCTGAACAACGTTGCAATGGGCTCCTGGGGAGGTGTCGACGATCATGATATCGTATTTCTCTTGGCTTGCCTGTTTAAACGCGAAATCCTTCGTAGCGGTCACAACATGGGCTGATCGCGTTTCATTAGGCTTTAATTCCCCTTCTATCAGAGTTAAGTTACCGTCTTGGGCGTGATGCACGTATCCTATAATTTTTTCAGCGTTCACGATGGCGTTTTGTGGGCAGGCTAAAAGGCATGCTTCGCACCCGGAGCATAACTCCTCGAAGAGCATCGGACATTTTCCCGCAATTTGGAATAAAGCATGGGCACGACAAGCCTCCACGCATCGTCCACATTTGTCACATTTATCCTCGATAATCTTCGGGCTAAACATCTTCACCTCGTAGATGGGTGTGGGTTGAACCCCGAGGACAATTCCTGTCGTCGGTGAATCCACGTCCGCGTCCACGAGTAGAACATGATACCCTTTTTTACTCAGGAAGGCCGCTAGGTTTACAGCTATGCTTGTTTTACCTGTCCCACCTTTGCCCCCGGTTACCGCCACCATTGGCGTTTTTACGGGCTTTCTATTGAAGGCCCAAGCTAAACTCTTATTCAAACTAATTCCACCTTACCGATGCTCCTTCTTCGCGCCTCCGTATTTAGCTAAGGTTTGTAACGCTTCGGTTAACGCTTCAGCCATCTTATAGGGAAAGCCGACTGATAACTCGTAGTCTTTCAGGCCTGCATGCTCTCGAGCGCCTTCACATCCAATGGCGAGGTTAATGTTTCCTTTCAAATATGGGGTTAGAACTGCGTCGGCGCATAAAGAGAATAGGCCGCCCAGGGAGAGGCTTGCCCTCTCCCCGGTGTCGTATTGATACGCTTGGATAAGCTTCATGGCCTGCGATGGATCACATATTAAGACGATTATGTCCGGTTTAATCGACATGAGGCCTAAGGGCCCGTAGAGGACGGCTGCATACTTTCTCGGCAACTTCGGAGTGTCTTCGATATATCTCCAAAGCAACTCCTCAGTCTTGAACCTATGACGTTTCTGGAACAGTTCATGCACTTGGTGGCATCTTAATTCTTCCGTTGGATTCATCAACCCAAGAGACACCGCTGCGACTCTACACAGGTGCTTGGATGGCGGGGAGAAGAATAAGGAACCGTTTCTTCTAACGTCTTGGATCATCTCGCAGTATCGACGCGCTTCATCGATCTCCTTCACGCCTCTAGGGATTTCACCGAGGTGTTGTATGAGCTTCACCCCCACGGGCCACCCTTCTAAGCCTAGTGTATTCTTAGAATCCGGTTGGAAAGGATGAGAAGAGCTTTAGACGTTTCACAATTGGGGTTGTACTCCACGACTGGAATTCTGTTTGAAAGTGAAATGGGAACATTCTCATCTGAAGGTATCTTCCCCGCTATCGGTATGGCCCATTTGGCTTGAAGCCAATTTTCCATCTCATCGGCATAGTTAGGGTTAAGGTCAAATTTGTTGATGACGGCGATGGCGGGGATTTTGAAATGGGCTAGGACGCTTAGTATGCGGTTCAAACTGTTTCTGGCGGCGGGTGTAGGTTCGGTGACGACCAGCGCGTAATCAGCTCCCGCTATGGAAGCTATGACTGGGCAGCCTATCCCTGGAGGGCCGTCAACCAGAATCAAGTCTGACCCTGAATCTTCAGCGACCGCCCTCCCCTTCGCCTTCACCGCCGTCACTATATAGCCCGAGTTGCTTTCACCTATGTTCAGTTGACCTGTAACTATTGGGAAGCCGTAATATGTCTTTGCGATTCCAATTCTGCCGTTCGTCACCCGCCTGATGGATATGGCCTCCGTGGGGCAGATGAGGGCGCAGGATCCGCATCCCTCGCAGAGGAATGAAATAACCGCGGGCACTTCTCCTTCGATGTTTATCAATGCGCCAGTCTTGCAGACGGATAAGCATTTGCCGCATTTCACGCATTTAGCCGGGTCGATGGACGCCTTCTCCGACGCTTGAATGTCTATGTAATCCGCGATGTCAACTCCGAGAATGATGGAGAGGTTGGGTGCATCCACATCCGAGTCGATTGCCGTGATTCCAATTCCAGTCTTGCTCAGTAACACCGATAGGGACGCGGTTATAGTGGATTTTCCAACTCCGCCTTTTCCGCTAACGACAACAAGTTCCTTCAACCTTCCACCTCCACTGCCGAAGGGGGAGAAGCTTTATAATCCTTAAGGCATCGTCTTATCGCATCTTCAACCTTTGTCCCAGGATTGACGATGAACATCTTAATCTCTGACTCTTTCAGCATAGTGGATACGGTTGGACCGAAGCTTGCTGTGATAACCACCTTAACGCCAAGCTTATTCAGCCTCGCACAGGTTAATGGGCCAGCTCCATGAGGGGTATCCGCGAAGGGGTTCTTTCTAACCTTAATTTTTCTGGTCACCCCATCCTCTACGCCCACTATGGTGAATGTTAGGGAACGCCCGAACACCTGTGAAACAGCATCCTCTAAGCCATTTAAGTCTTGAGTTGCGACTGCTATCCGCGTTTCCAACTCACCAATCTTTAGGCTTTCTGGAAAGGACCATAGCTTCCGCTTCACTTCTTAAACTCTTTAAGCCTCTCCTCTACTGCTTTAAGCTCGTTTTCTAAGACCAGCTTCCACCACTCCAACAGTTTCCTCGTCTCATCAATGGTGTAAACTGGGTATGTCCAGTAGGGGAAAAGCCAGTGGAGTTGAATCCAACGGTAAAGCCCCCTCCCCATTCTTGGCCAAGGCCACCAGAACCAAGGTGGAATCCAGCCTCCCCAGATGAAGGGGCTCCAAATCATGAAGCTCACCAATATTTATGGGTAAATGCACGAAAATATAAACCTTGCTCCAACACCTGTGGCTCTTCCAAAATTTATCCGACAGATCTTCGGTTACAGCCCACCTACCTCATGACGCCATAAACGGTGGAAAACTCCCTCAAAGCTGAAAATATTTAGTTATAACAGCTATTGGAATGCCTATCCGCTTTAAAAGCGACATCTTGCCAATGTTAAATCTAATTTGGCCCTCCATCTAGACCAAATGTTAGATAATCAATTTTTTCATTTTTTGAGCGGATTTCATGAACCTTCATTTCAACTTCCTCCGGCTAATAAAAACAGCGCCTCTTAGCAATCATATTATTGGTTTTTCCAAGTTGACAGTAAAACATGAGTAAGTGCACATTTTTAGTGGAATATTATTTATTTATGTCTAAGCTTCTTCCTAGATGCCTTGATGGAACTGGACCGAGGACTATGCTTTTCTCATCGGTCAACTCATCACAATTTTTGAATGCTTCTCCAAAAGTTTAAGTGTGAATATAACTGTTGCTTCATCCGCTACTTAGCTCCTTAACTTCTCTTCTGCCTTTTTCCAGTTCTTTTTCTTGTTCCTTATCGTTTATCAATAGCAAAGCTTGAAACTCGCCTACATGCGTTTTCTCTTCTTTCGCTATATCTAAGAGAACCTTCTTAATCTCAAGGTTTTCGGTCATGGCAGCCATCTGTTCGTAAAGATTTATAGCATCCAATTCGGCAATGATCCCAACTCTAAGTATTTCCCTATCCAGGTTTTCTTTGCTTATTTTTTCAAGATTTATTGGAATTTTCGACAACATACATATCATCCCCCCTTTCTGTTAATAGCCATTATTTAAACATTATTTTTTAACGTTAAGGAGGGACCTCCCAAACGGCTATTTTGACGGCCACAGAAGTTTTCCAGCTCCACCCCTGCCGCTAGCAAAGAAAACTTGATCCTCTAACCAAATTCCTATACCAACGCTTAACATCCTCATCAAAAAAGCAAATCAGAATATTTAGCCTTATTCATGAGAAAATCTCTAGACGATATAAAAAAGGAGCCCACACCCAAATCATGGTAGGCCGGGTGGGATTCGACCCCCTGACCTCCGGCTTTGAGGGACAGCACTCTATCCAGCTGAGCCACCGAGGCCCCTCATAGACGACCCTTAAGCATATAAAGCTTATTTAGAGAGCCGAGATTTGTCCTTCCATGACGCGACCCTTAACGGGCTCGGGGACAGGTGTATCGGGATGCCCTTGACGGAGCGCCAGGCCATCAGGATAATCCTAGCCGGGATCAGGAGGGATCCCAGGGTCCTCCTCCCCTATGGGGACGACGCCGCGGCGATCCCCTTGGGCTCCGGGGCGGCCGTCTTGAAGGTCGACATGCTCGTCCGGGCCACGGACGCCCCTAGAGGGATGACGCTCAGGCAGATGGCCATGAAGGCGGTCACCTCCACGGTCAGCGACCTGGCCGCGAAGGGGGTGAGGCCCATGGGCTTCCTCGTATCCCTCGCCCTTCCCCGCGGGATCACATCCAGCCAGGTCAGGGAGTTGGCCTCAGGCCTCGATGAAGCCGCAGGCCTCTACGGGGCCTATATCCTGGGCGGCGACGTGAACGAGGGCCCCGACCTGATAATAGACTGTGCGGCCCTGGCCTGGGCGGATCCCGGGAGGCTCACGCCTAGGAACGGGGCGAGGCCCAGAGATATTATCGCCACCACCGGCTCCTACGGGAACCCTCCCGCAGCCCTCAGACTCGTCCAGGAGCAGCTGATGGTCGAGCTGCCCGAGCCTGTGGTGGAGGGGCTTAAGAGGACTCTCTACGAGCCCAGGGCCCACCTGGAGGAGGGTGTGGCCCTAGCCGGGATAGCCTCGGCCTCGATAGACTCCAGCGACGGCCTAGCCTGGTCCCTCCATGAGATAGCTAGGATGAGCCGGGTTAAAGCCGTCCTCACGGAGATACCCATAAGCCCCGAGGCGATCCAGTTCGCGGAGAAGACGGGCATAGACCCGCTGAACCTAGCCCTCTACGGGGGAGAAGAGTACAACCTGATAGCCACGATAAACGCGGCGAGATGGGCGGAAGCCCTGGATAGGGTGGAGGCCGCGGGAGGAACTCTCCATAAAATAGGGTATATAGCCGAGGGGAGGGGGGTATACCTGGAGGAGCAGGGGGAGGCCAGGATGATAGAGCCGAGGGGATGGGAGCACCTCAGAAGCCGATAGGCCCTCGACGATCATTTAAGTTGAAGCAGGGGTCTCACATCCTTTCAGGAGCTGATGGCTCAATTGAGGCTATGGTCCATTCACCCCAAATATCTTGATTACAAGGGCTTGGTTGCTGTTTGGAGGGAGGGGCTTCTGGCGAAACGGGTTCTCATGGGCGAGACTAGGGGATACAGTGATCACCCACAACTCTTAAGATTTAAAGGATATGAAAAACCTGTCGATCTGATATATGCTTACCTTATCCAGATCTACCTTGAAGCGAGAAGGAGAGGCTACTCGTTTGATAGTTCTAAAGTAAGAGTTGTTAAGCTGCGAGAGGCTTTGGCGGTGACCCGAAAACAATTGGAGTATGAATTTATTCATTTGTTGAAAAAGCTTGAAATGCGGGATAAGAAAAAGCTTGAAGAATTAAAACGCTTAAACCCTGAAGCTGTTGAGCCGAACCCGGTCTTTAGAGTGGTCGACGGCGAAGTTGAGAGTTGGGAAAAGCTGACGACCGGCTGATTAATCCTCTCCCTCATGATATGAAATTCATAGAGATAGGGCCGAGGGAGGTGGAGGCCTCTCTGAAAACAAGATCTCTAGGTATCATGTGGAAGGGGAATCGATTGCCAGCCTCGGCGAAGTCTGCACCATTTATAGATGGGATGGATCGCCGTTAGATCTATGCGCCTGCCGCTGCTACTAGTCCTCGTCCACCGAGATTAAGAAAGGAACCATAGATAAGTTGGGGAGGTTGAAGATGCCACTATGGAGGGATAAGGAGGGTTATTCACCTGAGAGGGGCCGTAACGATCTTCGGCGTAGGCTTCGCTTCAGGCGAGAAGGAAGGGTTAGGCGGTTTTTTCTCCGCAGTTCGGGCAGTACCCGGATCCCGGCGGGATTTCCGCGCCGCATTTAGTACAGAACCTGGAAGTCTCCGTGGCCGGTCTTCTTAACCTCTGGGATCGCCTCCTCAGGAGCAGCACCGCAGCGGCGATTATTAACGCTATGATAACGATGAGTATTATTAATCCGCTGAGTCGTTCCCAGAGCCGTGGCTGGGGTGGGGGCTTTTCCTCTACAGCTTCGACGGCGAAGCTCACGGGTATGCTCTCGCAGCCGTAATGTTTGTCGTCGCCCGTCCACCTCGCCTTGACCGACCAGAGACCTGGTGTATCAGGTTTGAAGATGTCGGAGAAGACGCCGGATATGGGGATGCCTATATGCTTGACCATCTCGAATCCATCAGGTCTTATGTAGATGAGCTCGATGGTCGCGGCATGGGCTGGGGAGAGAGCCCCGCCTACGGAGAGGCTTTCGCCGACTTTAAGGCTGGAAAGATTGACAGAGACGGTGAGGGCGCTCTCCTCCTTATTCTCCGCCACTTCCAGCGTTACTATGGTGGAATGGATTTTGCCTCCCCCGCTTCCTGCGATGGTCAGTCGATAGGTTCCAGGCTTTAATGATTCGGGGATCCCAACTTTCAGAGCGGAAGCAAAGGTCGGTGAGCCTGTAGTTAAACTGAAGGAATAGGTGGAGCCGCAGCAGATATCCGGGATACTTAACGTTACCGGCTGCGGGTCTCCTGAGACAAGAGTCACATAGACTGTGAAGGTTACCTGCTGTCCCGCCTTCAGGGAATGGGTCGTAGGCGTAGCCTCCAAAGTGAAGTCGAAGGGCTCCCGCGTTATCCACGGCCGTCGAAGCCATCCCCACCATTCAAACCAGCCTCTCCAAAACCACCAGTGCCGCCAATCCCACCAATAATGGATCTTCGTGGCTGTTGTAACCGTCTGTTCTCTAGTGGTGTAAGCCGTTGCGGTATAAATGATTGTTGTTGCATATGGGTACTCAGGTGGCTCTTGACATGGAAACTTCCCAGTTTGCACAACTACAACCGTTAAAGTATCATATACTTGATACTCGTATGGATCACTGCCAGCTGGATATGCGTATACTCTCAGCTGATACTCACCTGGAGGAGTCTCTATGGTCATAAATACATCCATTCTTATGGCCTTTTCATAGTTTGATGGAGTCCCTTTCATTTCTAATTCAGTAAATTTCACGTTACCCCTAAGGGGCCCCAACAATTCCTCATCAAAATGAATATGTATTGGCTTGTCATTGTAAGTCGAAGTCACCATCACAGCGAAGGCGGCGTAACACATTGGAGGGGATATAATCACTCGGTCAGGCACCAAAGTGATATCCCATGGGGGATGAACCGGATAGACCGCGCTAATAGACACAGCTAGGAGGAGGCACGTCAACAGAATATGGATAAGCCCTTTAACTGATCTCAATTTTCCAGCCTATCCACATTTACGTTTCTGCCTATAAAAGAGATTATTTTAAGTATAAAAGAATTTCAGATACCACGAACCTGAAATTTAGGGGAGGTCTTTATCTATCTTGAGAAGTTATTCCTAATGGGCTTTTCGAGATGAAGCTCTTTTTCAATTATCTGGATCGATCTCTTCCAGTATCTTTAAAAGTCGTTCTTTAAGTTGAGGGATTTCACTCTTCGGTTTCCCAGACTAACTCTAAATTTGCATTGAAATATTCATGGATTAACTTGTCTCTCCTACCGGGGGATATCTTTCCAGGAGATCTCTTGGTGCCTCGCCTTTAATCCTCTGCTCAAATTCTTTGTTGCTCACCGATTATCTCAAGCGCCCTTAAAACAGCATACTGCTTCTCTATATTTATGAGAAATGCTTCTTTAGTCGCCCCTTCTATAAATCTCTCTACTTTAGATACCGCGTCCAAGATATGCCTTAAATATACCTTATCCTTTTTCGTAAACAACCAGCATCTCTCTTTTTACATCCTCTATTATGTAGGGATTGAGGGTGCTAAAGATTCCGAGATCAACTCTCTTCTTAAATATCTTCCTTAACTCCTCTTCGATCCTAATCAGATCTAAAATGCTTTTTCCACCGTTCTCGCGGAATTCGATGGCTATGTCGATATCGCTTCTCTTCCCCTGTTCTCTCCTGGCAAAAGAGTCGAAGACAGCCATAAAAACTATGTCGTTCTCCCTGCAGACCCTGAGTAATCTCTCCCTCAGACCCTTCTTCCTCAATTCCTCAGGTAATCTTTCGATCCCCATCTTCATATCTATATAACTCATAGGGAGTCCGTAAATTTAAGACCTCCCATAACGTGATCCTTACCGGGTTCCATGACGGCGTATCGGGATGCCCTTGGCGGGCCCAGACCACGGAGCTCCCCCATTACAATCTACGAAGCAACCGCGCATTTTGGAGGTAAGGCTCTAAGCCGATCTTCCCTATGCAAAAGCCTATTCGGAATAAATGCTTCAGTTAATGGCAGTTCGTTATAATGAGAGTCTCCTTTCACCATTAAGTATTCATCGGCATGTATTCATATGATTAACGTTCCGCTAGAAATTCCGATAGAATTTAAGCATCGCGAGCAAAAATTCAATTAGGATTTGTGAGCATTTTCTGAACTTTACTCGATTGTTTTCTCTATTCTCTGCGGGGTAATTATTTTCAGCAATTGAGTATCAATGGCTGTCCGCACCCTAGAGCAATCCCGTTTTAAAGCCAACATTAAGGTTTTAAGAAAGTCCTAATCATGTATGAGGAAATTAAAGGTGAAACTAATTGAAATGGTATTATTGGGTTGGAGTCATAGTTGCCGACATCCTAGGAATATCCACTCTGATTCCAGCTCCTGCAAGTAAGCCTTCGCTTCTAGGCTACTACGCCCACTGCTCATTTGCACCCATAAGCACGATAATCTGCTGGATAATATCTGGAGTAATATACTGGTTCGGAAAGAAGAAGAAAAATAAAAGGTGAATAGTTAAGACTCGCCCAATTCTATTCGAAACCTTATCCCTCGATACTATAGAATAGAATACTATAATCTACATTATTTTCCACTCCAGCTTCCCCTTGGAATCGCAATAAATATTATAATTTTTCCTCCATAATAAGTGGAAAAATCGATTGTCGAAGTAGTTTAATGGCGCTTTCTAGGGCTTTTGTTGGAATTCGCTTATCGGTCTCCTCCGTATATAAGTCTACCCTTAAAGTCTCAGGTAATCTTGGTCACGGTCCTTAAAATTCTGCTTTCTTGTAAGAATTTTATGAAAATTGCCAAAATAATCCCAATTCTCAGCTTCCGAATGTTACTTCTTTTATAAAGGCGGGCCCGCGGGGATTCGAACCCCGGACCTCCGGCTTAGAGGGCCAGCGCTCTATCCAGCTGAGCTACGGGCCCAACTCCCCCAGCTAAGGTTTCGGCTGCGGCGTAGACGTTATGGGATGCCCCTGGATCCCTCATAAAGCTTCCGGGTTATTAATCCGTATTCTCCGTCTCCACGTGGATCGCCGGTTTGAGGGGTTCAGCCCTTCCAGCCCTCCCGGCGGGATCCACCTTCCCAGGGTCATCCTCCATGTATACTTCAACCGGCAGGTTAAGCTCCTCCTCCAGGTACTCCCTGCATCCCCTTAGCAGCTCGTATTCGCTGAAGCCCTCGAGGAAGATTCTCCGCCTGGCTTTTACGGGTTCAGGTGTCCTTGCCGCGTCGACGATCCAGCGTTTAACTATTTCAGCCATCCTGTCCGCCTCGCCGGCGTCTCCCTTCGCCGCTATGGCCTTCATGACTTCGCCCATCGATGCGCCCAAGAGGATGCGCTTGTAGGCCTCGACCTTGGTCTTCGAGGCCGCGTATAACCTGACCTTTAACGGTTTCCCCTTCAGGATCCTGCATAGATCCTTCACGTCGTCAACTACGCGGTCGAGGAGGGATACGGCCTCCTCCACGCCCTCATCCAACGCTTCGGGTTCGACCTTAGGCCACTCCACCCTGGATACGAGGGATCCACCTATGAGGCTCCAGAGCTCCTCGCATATGAAGGGGGCGAAGGGCGCCAGTAACCTGATCCTCAGGTCTAGGATCCTCCTGAGGAGGTCGTGGTTCAACCGGTCCTCTCCGCCCCGGGGCGATGCCAAGCGGATATACTTGTTCACCTCCTGATCTAGAAGGTATAGGATGAGCTGTAGGGCGTCCCTGAACCTCAGCTCATCCATGGCGAGGGTTGCATCCCCTATTATCCGGTTCACCCTGCTCCAAAGCCATTTCTCGGGGAGACCCCAGCCCTCCCCGGGCCTGGATGGGCTGGCTGAGACGCTTTGGGCCCAGGAGTAGAGGCGTTCAAGCCTGTCCCTCATGCTCCTAGCCAAGGCGGGGCTGAAGTCCACGTCTTGGAGGAGTCCAGCTGTGGCTACGAGGCTCAGCCTTAAGGGGTCTACCCCGAACTCTCGGACGGCCTCCCTGAGGGGGATAATGTTTCCGAAGGACTTGGACATCTTCTTGCCCTCCATTAGGACGCTCCCGTTTACGACGATGCCTCGGGGCCAGTGCTCCCGCGGGAAGATCGCTGCATGGTTGAATATGAAGAAGGTTAGATGGTTCGGTATCAGGTCCCTCCCCGAGTGGCGGCTGTCCAATGGATAGAAGTAGGTGAACTCCCGCCTCATCTCGGAGAGGATCCCCTCGTCTATCCCCGTCTGCTTCGAGATCTCCTCAGGTTTTCCCTCGCCTAGGAATATATAGTCGAATACTTGGGGGCTCAGCTTCTCCGGGGGTATCCGCCTCAGATGATGGGCCACCGTATAGTAGGCCATGTAGATCACGGAGTCCGAGAGGCTCTCTATTATCCATCGCCTATCCCATGGGAGCGGCGTCCCAAGCCCCTCGCTCCTAGCGCACGCCTTCCCCTTAAGCCATTCGATCGTATGCTCAAATTCGAGGCGGACCTCCTCCGGGATTATCCTCATCTCCCTTAGACAGGCCCTGGCCAGCTCCTTCCAGGATTCATCCCCGTAATCTATGAACCATTGGTCCTCGAATATCTTGACGAGGCATTCCCCTCCGCACCTGCAGAGCACCGGCCTGTTAAGTATCTCGTACATCGAGTCGCCTAGGCCGTCCCTGAGGAGGTCCTCCCTGACGAGCATCTTAGCCTTGGAGACGGGGAGCCCCGAGTAACCGGGTATATCCCGCCTCATGACGCCAAGGTGATACTCCCTGCTGTAAACCTCCTCGGTCGCATCTGCGAGGCGGGGGTCATCCTGATCCTTTATCCCCATCCTCTCGACGACATCCCTCGCGGGGATCTCCGAGAATCCTTCGACCTCTATCACGGGGATGGGCTCTAATCCATCCAGTATAGGGGATGGGACGCCGTACCCCTTAAGGAGCTCTAAACCTTTAGCCTCTAGGTCTTTCAGGGCCTGATAGTCGAATGGGGCGTGGGCGGGCACCGACATGACTATCCCTGTGGCGTTGCCTGGATCCACGAAGGATGCGGGCAGCACCGGGATCTTCCGCCCGTTCACAGGGTTCTCCGCGTATCCCCCTATGAGCTGGCGTCCCTGGAAGGCCTCCTTGACGGATACGCTCCTCCCGAGATACTTGAGCTTCTCGGCGCCCCTTTCGGTTAGGATCCATGTCTCCCCGTCCACCTGGGCCTCGACGTAGACGGCTTCAGGGTTGACCCAGATATTGGTTACGCCGAAGACCGTCTCTGGCCTGAGGGTGGCGGCGGGCATTATCCTCTCGTTGAAGCGGAACTTTATGAGGGTGAACTCCCCAATCTCCGGCTCCTTATCGCCTATCGTATCATGTTGGCCCACGGGGCTTCCGCAGCTGGGACACCATCCGACGGGATGGCTTCCCTGACTTATCAGGCCTTTATCCCTAAGCTTCTGGAACTGCCACTCTATGAACCTGCTGTACTGGGGGTCGATGGTGGTGAACTCTCGACGCCAGTCTATGGAGTAGCCCATCTCCCTCATCCCATCCTTGATCTCCCTGTGGAAGTACCTGGCCATGTTCAGGGGCTCATGGAAGCCTTTCAGGATCTCCCCTGGAACCTTATAGATCTTGAGGAAGGTCTCCTCCAGCTCCTCATCCCCCGCCTTCAACCTCTTGGACATGGCGAGTATGGGGGTTCCAGTGTAATGGAAGGCCATGGGGAAGAGGACGTTGTATCCCCTCATCCTGAGGTACCTGGCGTATACATCGGTTATCGTATAGGTTCTCCCATGGCCTATATGCTGCGGCGAATTAGGATAAGGGTAGGCCACCGTTATGAAGAACTTGGGCCTTCCAGGTTCCGGGTCTGCCTCGAATACGCGGTTATCCTCCCAGATCCCCAGCCACTTCCTCTCTATAGCCCCCCAATCCAGGGTGGACCTTGAACCCTTCATCCCCTCATCATCTCCCTTAGGATACCCTCCGCTTCTCTGAGGGCTCTAGGTATCCCTGAGGCGTCGACGCCCCCTGCCTGTCCGAAGTAGGGTCTGCCACCCCCTCCGCCCCTGATGTAGGGGGCTAGGGCCTTAGCCACCTCCCCGGCGTTCAGTCCCCTCCGGATGGCCTCCCCCCCGGCTGAGACGAGTATCCTAGCCGTCCCAAAGCCTCTCCCCTTCCCCTCCTCCTTGAACGCTAAAATCGCGACTGCGTACGGGTTCCTCCTGGCTATCTGGCTTGAGATCTCCATGGCCTCGGCCTCTCCTATATAGCCGAGGTCCACGGCTACAAGTTTAACCCCGTCTATCTCAGCTGCCTCGCCTAATAGTTCCTCCACCTTCCTCGTGGAAGCGGCCTTAACGTACCTTGACAGCTCCTTCTCCAGGGCCTTCTCCTTCTCCTTGAGGGCCTCCACGGCCTGGACCATCTCATCCCTCGGAGCTCCGAGGGCTCCGCTGAGCTCCTCCAGGATCCTATAGGCCTCCTGTATATGTCTTAGGGCTTGGGGTCCCGTCGCGAATATGAGCCTCTCAACGCCGTCCTGGGGATGCTCCACGCCTAATATCTTTACGAGGCCTACCTGTCCTGTGGAGTGGCAGTGGGTTCCCCCGCAGGCCTCGACGTCCCATTCCCCTATCCTTATGATCCTGAGCTCCTTTCCAGGTACGGCTCCCCCCTGATATATCCTGAAGCCGTAGAGCCTCTCAGCCTCCTCCCTGGGCATCCAGGAGGCCTCCACGGGTATATCCTGGACCACTATGTTGCAGGCCATCTCCTCGAGGAGGGCTACCTCCTTCGGGGTTAGGTGGCGGTAATGCGTTATATCCAGGCGGCTCCTATCGGCTTCTTTACGGGCCCCCGCCTGCCATGCATGGTTTCCTAGGAGCCTCCGGGCGGCCCCTATGAGGATATGGGTGGCCGTGTGATGCCTCATGAGGCTCAGCCTCCTCTCCCAGTCTATCTCCCCTATAACCTCGGCTCCAACCGGGGGAGGGGGATCCCCGTCCCTTAGCCTATGGAGGATCACCTTACCAATCCTCTGGACGTCTACAACCCGGACATGCTTATCACCGTATCCTAGATGGCCTTGATCCGCAACCTGTCCCCCGCCCTCGGGATAGAAGGCCGTCCTATCGAGCACCACGTATACATCGTCTATTACTTCTAGGACCTTCGCCTTAAACTTTTTAATCTCAGGCCTCTCATAGTAGAGGATCTCCGTAGGTTTTATCCCTTCAACCCTCGCCTTAAGCCTCTCCTCCACGGTCTCCGGTGAGGCCTTAACCGTCGAATGCCTCTGGGCTATCCGACTGTAGAAGTCCTCAGGCGGGTTCACGGCGATGTCCGGGGCCAGCTCCTTCACAGTCTCAGGATCTAGGCCGTGGGAGTCGTAGAGCTGGGTTAGAACCTCCATGGGCATCTCCCCTAAGCCCTTCTCCCTTAATTGTCCAATAATCCTGTTAAGCTTCTCAACCCCCCTCTTGAGGGTCCTCCTATACTTCTCAGCCTCCACGTTGAGGGCGTCGAGGATCTCAGATCTCATCTCCCTAAGCTGGGTGAAGGTCCTACCCCATCGATGGATCTGCAGCTCCATGATCCTTAACAATGCTTCATCCCCTAGATCCAGCCTCCTCAGCATCCTCAGCGTCCTACGAGCTAATAGGCGGGCTAGGTATCCCTCCTCGACGTTTGAAGGTATCACGCCCTCTGAGAGTATGAAGGCCAAAGCCTTAGTATGATCGGCCACCGCGTATATGGCCTCCATATTCGATAAGGCCTCGTCGACCATCCTTAAGTCTAGGTTGAGGAGCTCAGCCAGCCTCCTCCGCGCCTCCACGCGGCCCTCGTGACGTTCAAGGTTCAGGGTGCTCGAGAGCCTCGTGCTCTCAGCTATCAGCCTCGAATCCAGCTTTACACCCGCCTCCCCGGCGATCTCCTCGATGACCTCGGGATAGATGGGGTGGAAGCCGCTCGGGGAGCCCTGGGTGAGCCACGTCCAACGCTCTATGCCATATCCCGTGTCGACGGTCCTGATGGGGAGCTCCCTCAACCCTCCATCCTCCACCTTATACTTCATGAAGACCAGGGTTGAGATCTCAAGCCCCGAGATACATGCCTCCACGTCGGGTCCCGCGTTGCCCCCGCCGGACCAGAAATGCTCCTTATAGGTCACATCCTCAGATCTAACCCCTAAGCCCTCCGTTAAAAGTTCATGGTGAAGCCTGATGGTCTCATCCTTCCAGTAGACCTCCCTCCCCGGGAAGTTAAAGGCGTGGGCTCCCCCCATCTCAAATATCGTGAGATGCCTCCCATTGGTGGGCCCCACCAAGTCCAAGTCCGTCAACCTTATGCACGGCTGACTTATCACGAGGGGGTTTGCAGGCGGGGGAACCACGCCCTCCGTCACGTAGGGCTGGAAGTTATAAATGGACGCGCCCACAAGGTATACGTCTTCACGCCACCTGGCGACTATCGGATAAGGCGATATAGGGGTGTGGCCGTGGGCCTCAAAGTATCCTATGAACTTGTCCCTCATCTCGTCCAGGGAGTACCTCGCCCTCGTCGGGGGATCCCCTATAAAAGTATATGGTTGACAGGGGGCGTCCCCGCAGTTCCTCGAGTCAGGGTTCTGCGTCCAATAGAAGGATCCGCATACCGGACATCGAAGGCGTAGGAACCCGTTATCCTTGAAGAAAGGGATGGAGAACTCCTCTTCCCCTATCTCCATGGAATGGTTCTCCTAAAGCGTTTAAGGAGGTTCAGCCGAAGAGGGCCCCTAAGCCTTCCAGAGCCTCCTCCTTCTCCTCCTTAGGTTTCTCCTTCTTCTCCACCTTCGGCTTCTCCTCAGCCGGCTGAGCAGGCGCGGGGGCCGCTGCCGGAGCTGGGGCTGGAGCTGAGACGGCGGCCTTAAGGGCTTCGTCGATGTCTATCTCGGATAAGGCTGCCACCAGGGCTTTAACCCTGCTCTCGTCGGGGTTTATACCCGCCGCTGATAGGACATCCTTAAGGCTCTTCTCGTCTATAGGCTTCCCAGCTGAATGCAGGAGGAGAGCTGCATATACGTAGTTCATGGATCACCGCACCTCCAAGTCCTCTAGATCCTCAACCCATCAACCCTTATAAAGTTTCACCCTAAAGGGAAGAGGGGAACGCTGGGATTTCAACTTTTCCCCTCTTCCGTGAAGACCTTAGATTCGAAGAGTGGGAGAAATCGATCCGGTACCCGCTCCCGCCGGCATCTCCCTAGGGTTCCCCTATCGCCCTCCAACCTTTCAGCATCTTTAAATTAAACTTATAAACTTGACAGCACCTAATCTATCTACCGTCAGATATGATGGTGTAACAATGCCGTTGGGAGGTCTATCTAAAAATGAGCCAGGAAAACCAGGTGTTGATTGGTAAAAAGCCTTTAATGAACTATGTAGTAGCCAGTTTAACGTTGTTCAACCATGGGGCGGAGGAGGTCGTCCTCAGGGCGCGGGGCAGGGCCATATCGAGGGCTGTCGATGTGGCCGAGATGCTGAGGAGGGTCTTCATCAAGGATCTCACGGTGAAGGCTATAACGATAGGCTCCGAGGAAGTTCAACGCGCCGAAGGAGGCACCGCGAACGTATCCATAATGGAGATAACCCTCAAGAAGAAATAGTTCGAGAAAGGACAGGCCTTCAACATCCATACCATAAACATAATATTTTTCTCGGCTTTGAAGTAGGTCTTCCCAAAGGTAGAGGCGTCGAAGTCTTGAGTTTTCAAATTTCAGCCATTGGGCTAATCTCCTCATCCTTTATTTACTCTCTATGGACGGCTGCTGCGGGTTGGGGTTCACCGGCTCCATTAAGTCTCCTAGCCTCCTCTATGGATTACCGTTCCTCTGCCGGCGTGGATCTCCAGGGACCCGTCTGGAAGCCTCTTAGCCTTAGCGTTAAGTATCAGCAGGTTTTCTCCAGTTTTAACATTTGAGAGCTCCTCAGCCCTCTCATCCCATGCTACCAGGGATGCCTTCGCCGATTCATCTGAAACCTTGATCCTGGAGAGCTTACCTTCCCCTCCATCTCTCCTGGTGAAGACCCTGGTCTGGGGGACTCCATCTACGCGGCATTCCAGGTTGACGTTTCCATCCTCTGCATCCCTTAGAGGAGTTATATAGTCCCTTAGGCTCGGAAGCTGAGGCGCCTCATCCTCCGATATTAGGTGGATCATCCCCCTCTCCCCGACGTGGATCTCCAAGCCCCCCTTAAGCCCTCCACGGGTGTATCCATGGGTTATCTTCAAGACCTTGTCCAGGATCTTCCCTTGGAGGCTCAGCTCCACGATCTCCGCGGCAGGATCCCATAATACGCAGGTTGCCTCCCCGCTCTTATCGGCTAGGAGTATTCTGAGCAGAGAGCCCTCTCCCCCACCGGGTCTCTTAAACCTCTTCAGGGGCCAGACGGTTATAACCCGACCTATAACCGTCACATCCGATAGGCCTTGGATGAGGCTGCCTAGGGGGGTAGCCTCCCTAAACCTGTCTCCTCGAAGATCCACGGAGAGGTCCTGGGCCACGAGGTGGGCTGCCCCCTCATCGGAGAGGAAGCCTAAATAAGCTCTCTTCTTCTCCTCTATAAGCCTCCTGAGGTGATCCTCACCTAACCCATCCCTGGCCTTCAATATACGCTTAATGAGATCATCCAGCCTACCCAGGGGAGATCCCCTCCCTTCACCAACTAACCTGGAACCAGGCAGGCTATAAATCTGCACCCCATTTTAACGGCGTCTCTCCTCGAGGCAGGTGGGTCTCCACCTCAGGGTCAGGCATGGCTTAACCCTTCCCTTCATAGGAATCTTTTTAACCCTCCCATGTTAATCCTCTCCCTGTGGAGGATATGGAGCGGGAGATCAAGATTTTAGAGAACATAGGTGAGGCCAACGACCTCATAGCCGGCGAGAACCGCAGGCTACTAGAGGAACATAACGTCTTCGCGTTTAACATCATGGGATCCCCGGGCTCAGGGAAGACCAGCCTCTTGGAGGCGTCCCTCGTGGAGCTGGGGAAGTCCTATCGTGTAGCCGTTATAGAGGGGGACCTGGCCACAAGCTACGACGCTGAGAGGATAAAGAGGCTAGGCGTTAAGGTATTACAGATAAACACTGGGGGCATGTGCCATCTGGAGGCCGCCTCGATAAATAGGGCCCTAGCCCACTTCAACCTCGACGAGATAGACCTCGTATTCGTGGAGAACGTCGGCAACCTGGTGTGTCCCGCCTTCTTCGATATTGGAGCCCACAGGAACATCGTGGTAATAAGTACGCCTGAAGGGGATGATAAGCCGGCTAAATATCCGGTGATCTTCAGGAACGCCGACCTACTCGTCATAAATAAGATGGACCTGCTGCCATACTTAGAGGTAAATCTGGAAAGGATAAGGCGGGATGCATCCATGATAAATCCCAGGCTTGAGGTGATCGAGACCTCATGCAGGACGGGGGAAGGAGTGGACTCCTGGATAAAATGGATTAAGAGGCAGTTGGAGACCCGGCGTAACACGGGGTGAATCGAGGTTTTTTATGAGGCTTGATCGTAGAGGTGGCATGCGACCTGGTGTCCCCGTTCAGCCTCCCATAGTTGAGGCTCGACAATCCTGCATTCATCCATCGCGTAGGGGCATCTCGGGTTAAACCTGCATCCCCCGGGTATATCTATGGGGCTAGGGGTTTCCCCTCTAATCCTTATCTCCCTCAGCCTATGCGTAGGGTCTCCAGTTGGGATAGACGCTATTAGATCCCTGGTATAGGGGTGGAGGGGGTTCGAGACGAGCGTGTCCGCCTCGGCGACCTCCACTATCCTGCCCAGGTACATCACGGCTATCCGGTTGCTCATGTAGCGTACCACGTTTATATTATGGGTTATGAACAGGTAGCTTAGCTTCAGGTCCCTTTGAAGCCCCTTAAGCAGGTTGAGTATCTGGGCTTGCACCGAGGCGTCCAATGCGCTGGTCGGCTCATCTAACACTACTAGTCTAGGCCTGTTTATCAGTGCGCGGGCTATAACCTATCCTCTGCCATTGCCCATCGCTGAACTCGTGGGGGAGCCTATTATAATGTTCAGGGCTGAGGTCTATGATTTCAAGCATCTCCTTAACCATCTCGTCGGACCTCCTCTTATCATTGAATCCGCTGGCCCTCAATGGTTCCTTAACGATATCCTTAACCCTCATCCTAGGGTCGAGGGAGGATATCGGATCCTGGAATACTATCTGGATCTCCCTGCGGACCTCGCGCAGCATCTTCCCTTTAAACCTGGTTATATCTAAACCTTTGAATATTACGTTCCCGGACGTCGGCGGGGTTAGAGGGAGTAGGGTCCTCCCGTGGGTTAAACGTCCAAGGTTTTAAATCAGTTTTTAGCTCTCATGATGGGGGGGACGGGCCCGGGAGACGCTGGGGCCTAAAACCAGTCGATTTATGGTAATCTGCTGAAGATCGAAATAATTGATATGTGGAATTCAACGCATCTTTGGATCTGCCCCAACCCCGCTGATAAAATAGGCTTAGATGAAGTTGGATTGCCTGCTCCGAGGGAAACGATGCCGAGCCATCCCCAAGCATTCAACACGGATGGTTTTCGACCAACTCTTTCATCCACGTATAGTTCAGTGATGGGCCATCTTAACCTTACGCTTCATTATGAGTATCAGCCATGCTAACGACGCGGAGGAGGCTAAGGCCGATATTAACATAAGGCTTGCAGCCTTTCCATCCTCTACATATCCCGTCTGGGGGGTTTCAGGGAGCAGCTCCCTTAGAGGCCTCGTTGAGAGTAGATATATGGTGGCGGCCACCACTTTCACCGCCTCTACTAGGCGGCTTGGGTTGAGGGTGTCCGGCGTATCCATGGGTGTATGGATATAGGTTGTATCCCGATCCCATAGCCTGACGATCCTTAAGCTCCTCCCCATGAAGGCTGCGCTGTCGCTTCCACATACGGCAAGTCTATCCTCAGCCCAGTAGAATTCTTTGAAGCCCAGCATCGCTGAAACGTTGACCATTAGCTCCGCCAAGGATTTAGAACGGTGATCCGCGAATGTTATCCATATGCCTTCCCCCCTCCCAACCCCGTCCAGGCATATCCCGGCTACTACGCCGCCGAGGATTCCCGCATGGTCTTTAATCCATGCCTCGGAGCCTATGAAACCCAGCTCTTCGCCCGAGAAAGCTATGAATAGCAGTGAGCGATCCCAGCTTCCCCTGCTCAGTAGATAGGCCGTCTCCATCATGACGGCTACGCCGCAGGCGTTGTCATCCGCTCCGGGAGCCATATCGTAAGGCTCATAGGATATGGAGTCGTAATGGGCGAAGAGGAGAACGTATTCATCAGGGTTGAAGTCTCCCCTCTTAAGGGCGGCCACGTTTACACCCTTTAACCCGCCGTCTATCCTGAAATAATGGTAGGAGGCGTTAAACCCGTTCAGGGATGAGAAGTACGCGTATATGAGCTGCGCCGACAGGTTGCATTCTTCGGTCAGGGCGTACCTCGTCCTGTAACCGGTCAACCCGTATATGTGGCTCATAACCCTGTCTATGGAGGCTTCCCCTAAGAGGAAGTTTAACTCATCATCCACCTCAGGGCAGGTGTCGGCTAGGGTGGATAAGGCTAAGAGCTGTAGGAGGAGGGCTCCCGCCAATAGGTTGGAGGCCATTCTAGGAGTAATCCCTACGATCCAAGATTTTAATTCTCCGTCCCACTAATCTTAGCCAGGTGTCGATGGCTCGTCCCATGTTCGATTTAGCTGTTCTGGCAGAAGGGACAGAAGCTCCACTGCCACCACCGGGGCAGCGGGTCGCCGCATACGACGCATCTCCTAACAGCTTCAACGGTCTCTACGACGGCCTTCAAGCCACTCATCCCCTACCTTAATATACGTCTAAAACGGCTAGCCTGGATACGCTACGTCCTCACCCTAAGATAAAGGGGGGACCGGAATGAAACTGTCACCCCAAACCTAAACCTAAACCTAAACCTAAACCTAAACCTAAACTTAAAATAAGAATAAACTCCTAGAGTTGGCTCGCTGGAGATACTGAAACTAGCATCGTCACTTCTGTTACGCGTCTTGGGGGATCAGGGGTTATCGTGATCGAGGGTCCTCCAGAGCTGCGATGAGAGGACCCCTAGCAATATTAGGGTGCAGCCTACGATCCCTTGGGATGGGATCGCCTCGTTCAGGATCAGCCATCCCCCAAACGCTGCGAACACGGATTCTAGGCTTAGGATTACCGCGGTGTGGGCTGGGGGGGCATGCCGCTGCGCTATTATTTGGAGGGTGTAGGCCACGCCTACGGAGAGCGCCCCTCCATATAGGATGGGTATGGCCGCCTGGTAGAGGCTCTGCGGCGG
>Ga0080004_1163191_pt1 | contig 28690 bp, 22 predicted proteins | sample WasSprMetagenome_FD_69207 | JGI IMG/M metagenome (GOLD analysis project Ga0080004, IMG submission 69207) | Sulfidic aquatic microbial communities from Washburn Spring, Yellowstone National Park, USA - WS (SPADES assembly) (version 2) | ecosystem: Environmental > Aquatic > Thermal springs > Hot... | reverse complement strand
TGCATATGAGATTGAGCGATTCCTCCTACGCCGATGATTCCTACTCTCAGTTTTCTTTTAGGCATAAAAATTCCTCCTTTCAGAAATTTTATTAAGTTCTAATTGGGGAAGACTAAAAGGTCAAGGATTTATTTTAAAAGATTACAAATAGCTTTAGCTCAGCCAGTTCTCGATCTCCAATCCTTTGATTCTCTTGAAATCAGCGTCATCGGTAACAAGGGTTAGATTTTTGGTTATAGCTATTGAGGCAATAAGGATGTCGGCGTCATTAATGAGTTTTCCTCTTTGTCTCAAATCCAAGTAAATTACTGCGACTGTATCAAGGATATCTAAGGTATCCAACAAAGCGAGACCAGATTTTGAGCATAGCTCCTCAAACCTTGCTAATTTTCCGGCGCTGCTTTTGGGGAGAAGTCCACGCTTTACCTCATAATAACTTATTGCGTTAATGAAAATTTCTTTGCCTTCCAGCAAAACCTTATGGATTCTTTCTCTAATCTTTGTATTTCCTTTTAAGAAATGGATGATGATATTTGTGTCAAGTAGATAACTCATTTAAAAAGGGGTCTCCTTTTAACCATCTCCTCAAAATCCTTAACTTCCTCAGGGCTCAACTCGTTCAATATTCCAAATAGGGATTCCCAAAGCACTATATCTTTTATCCTTTTATATAGCTCGTCATTAGAAATTTTCAGTTGTCTTAAAGTAAATGTTCTAAAGACAGCCATAATAGAATTTAGGAGCTCCTCCTTATCTATTTCCCCTTGGAGATTCTTTTCCCTGATTATCTCGTCCAACATTTTAGATACCTCCTGAGACAATTCAGATATTTTCTTTTCCTTTCTAAAAGCTTCCCCAGTGATAAATGTCTCACTTTTATAATCCGTATGGGGGAACAGCGATGATGTAAAATCAATCACTATAATAGGCGAAGACTTTAAAGAGAAAAAAGAGGAAGTTTTAGAATCTGTGTTTTTCCCCAGATATGAAAACAAGGTTCCAGAATTCGGAGAAGCTGTTTCACTCAACATTTATTCAAACCTCCTTATAAGCTCTCCCTCAATCAGCTTAAAAAACCAATCGTCCGTCAGCTTATGAGCTTCCTTTAACCATTTAAGGAGCTCGTCTTTATTAGAGGGAACATCTTCGGATGTTGATTGAACGCTCGTTTCCCAAAGCAGGATATCTTCATCCTCCAATTTGCCCCGGGCAAATCTTAGGCCAACAGTTCCCTTAGGCTTTGAGGATGGAAAAGAAGCTTTGATGTTCGATCCAGTTGGCCTCTCTTCTACACCCGTTTCCTCAAACAGCCCGGGGTAAAAGGCTATGGTTGTTTTCATTTTATCTTTCAAGAAAGCAAATATATTGTCTTCGTCAAAATCAAAGGGAATCGCATCAATATAGCGTAGCATTATGCTGTTGAATTTCAAATTATTTTGAGGGTCAGGATAGACTTCGAATAAGGTGTCCAAAATTTTGCTTATTCTATTTTCAAAATCCTCCCAAGTGTAGTTCTCGGTATCGTTTAATGTAATGATTCCAGGACCTATTTGAATAAGAGGCCATTCCCCTTCGCCTTTCCGAAAGCGATGTTGAATGACATATCCCACGAGTTCATCCGGCAAGCTTGCAGTCAGCAATTGCTCGTGGAAAGGATATTCGTTGCTAACTCTATCGTATACCCTACCCACTATAATCTTGTAATGGGGGTCTATTTTCATTCCCGAACTCGTCTCTTGAAGTTACCAGCGCAATTCAAAAATAGCTTCCACAAGCGGTTTGTTCTTTAAAATTTTTCTTTCCATAATCTATCCTCCAAATGTTAATTAAATCATAATGAAACCAAAAGGGAAGTCAAGAATCCTGTATAAATTCCATAAAATTTGAGACTCCTTCTAATTTTCTATCCTCTGCATGGTCATTGCGAGGAGCGATAAAGACGAAGCAATCTCCTTTTTTTCGCAATGACAAACCAATTCAATTGCGAAGAGCGGAGCAGCCTTTCTGTCATTGCGAGCCTGACCGCTTTAGCGGTCAGGCTCGCAATCTCGTTTCTCGCAATTGAAAAGGGTTTGAAAGCGATATTTCCAGGGCTTCTTACTCTATGAGATTGCCACGCCCTCCCTAATGGGAGGCTCGCATCTATGGGGTATGTTTTTAAAAGGTATTGGTATCCTCCACTCTTACGGGACCATCCTCATTGCTCCAAATTATAAAATTCATTTTTTACATGTACTATACCTCCTTTTCTCCCCTCAATTAGAAAAGAAATAAATTTTATTCCCAATCACTATTTTTGCTCTTTATCCCTTCTCCGTTTCCCAAAACCTTTACCCCTGCCAGCAATGACAGAAAAGAAACCTTCGTTCCTTTTAGCAAGTCCACTATTTTTGAAATAATTCAAAATCCCATAAATTGACAAGTTTATTGCATTTCAAAACATATCTTCTCCATCAAGTTTTGCGCGAATTCCTTCGCTTTCTGGATGTCGGAGTCGTTTGGTCTTCCCTTATTTACCCCTCCGAAGAGCTTAAATGGACCGAAAGTAATCCAACCCAAACAATTGAACTCCCCTACTATTTCAAAACCCTTCTTAACCAATTCTCTTCTCAATTTCCTATGGAACTTTATCCCCACGGGCGCTCCGCAGGTGGAGAAAATAAAGGCTTTCTTGCCCGAGACATCGCTCAATTGGTTAAGAAAATCAAAAAGCGAGATATGATGGGAAAAAGCGTAAATACCGGAACCAAAACCCATCAAATCGTAGTCAAAGACTATCTCCGGACTGGCTTCCGTTACCTCAACCAAATCGGCGTTTAAAACTTCAGCCATCGCTTTGGCTATTCTCTCCGTGTTCTTGTGATGAAAAGAGAAATACAAAATCAGCGTTTTCAACTTACACGATTCCATATCTCAAGGTGATGGGGTCTTGAAAGAGAAAAATATGGGGAGGATAAAAAGTAAAAATGAAGAAGGCAAATAATAGCAAAATTAGAAAAAATAAGGCTATCCTATCATAGATTTCGGGCAACTTGCCAAGAAACATCGTTTTGTAGCTTATCAGCTGTCCGATAACCACCGCGATGACGAAGGTTGAGATATCCAAAAACAAAAGGTTTTTCCCCAAAACAGCCTTGTAAGAGTAAAAAATCACGATTATAAGAATCGGCATTGAATAAATTCCCACAGCTTTGGCAAGGAAGAAATTCCATGGTCTTTCCTTCAATATTTTCATCTCTATTAACATCCACAATAGAGCGGGAATAACTGCCAATTTCAGATGTTCCCAAGTGCTTTCATTGACAGCAGAGAAGATTCCCACGAGCCAAAGCTTGTTTGACCAATCAAAAGTGAAATGGAGCGCGCTCCCGAGAAGAACGATGAAAAGAGCTCCCAACAGTTCAAGCCTTAGCAGCTTGGGTTCTATGTCTGATCCCTCCTCCAAACGATAAAGAACGACTTTCTCAAACCTCGATTATTTTATAGAAAGGAAATCGTAGGTTCAATCTTTTTCAAAAGTTTTTAAAGAATTATAATTTTTAAGTATGATGGATTTAAAAATCGTATATAAGAATCTTTGCCCAAATTGTGGAAACAATATCGGCTCGGGAAGGTTGGTTAAAGGTCTCCCCTGTGAGCTTTGTTTGCCCGACGAAAACGAGAAGCTGAGGTTCGGTCCTCTACTGGGAATTGAGGAAAGAAAGAGAAGGGTTGAGGAAGTGGAAGAGCTATTCAGAAGGGTTGTGAGGACGAAGATGTGGGCATTGCAAAGATTTTGGGTGAGGAGGTTTTTGGAGAGGGAGAGCTTCGCTTTGATTGCTCCCACCGGCTCGGGCAAAACAACCACCCAGATAATTTTGAGCCTATATTCCGCCAAGTTCTTGAAGCGAAGATGCTTGATAATCCTGCCGACCAGCCTCCTTGTCAACGAAGTTGCGGAGAAGCTGAATAGATACGCAAAGGAACTGAATTTGGATGTCGTGGTGGCAAGCTACCACTCAATGCTCTCCAAGAGGGAAAAGGATGCGGAGCTTTTGAAGATGGATTCCGCGGAGATAATCATCACCACTCATCTAAGCATAATGAAGAAGGAAGAGATCAATCGGCAGAGTGTGGATGTCGTCTTCGTTGACGATGTAGACAGCTTCCTGAGGAAAAGCAAGGCTATTAGATTCGTTTTGAGGATGATGAATCTTCCCGAGGAGATAAAGAAGATAGTTGAGGATGTCTTTGAGCAAAGGATTGATATAAAACAGGCGGTTCTTGATATCTCTAAAATCAGATATGGCAGGGAGATTCCCTCCCAGCTTTTGGTTAGCGGGGCTACCCAGCGGGCTAAAAGGACGAAAAGCCTCACGATTTTGAACTCAATCTTCGGTTTCTCAATCGGCTTGAAACCCGAGTTCGGGAGAAATATCGTTGATTGTTTCGTTGAGGCTGAAGACTTAAAAGAGGAGACGCTCAGACTTGTCAAAATCTTGGGCACCGGCGGCTTGATATTCGTCCCTATGGATAAGGGAAGCGAATTCGCTGAGGAATTAGAGGAATTCCTCACGCAAAGGGGAATGAAAGTAAAAGCCTTTTTGAAGCCGGATAAGAAAGCCTTTGAGGCATTTAAATCGGGCGAGCTGGACGCTTTAATCGGGATGGTCACAACAAGGAGCCCCTTGGTTAGGGGGATAGATTTGCCGGGTAGGATAAGGTATGCCGTCTTCGTGGGAGTTCCCAAATTCGTCATCAGAATCAACATAGAGGAGTTCCATCCCACGAAGTGGCTGATGCTCTTGAATAACATCCAGCAGGCAATCAAGGAGAAGTACCAGAGGGAATATGAATATCTTGTCGCCGATTTGGTGAAGATAAAGACATTGACCGCTGAACAATTAGAGGCGGTGCGGAAGAGCTTGATTGAGAACAGGAGTTTGGAGGGATTTTTGGAATTTGTCAGGAAGATAGCGCTCAAGGGAATGGATTTCTTCAAGAAGATTTTGAAAGATGAGGACATCTTAAAGGCCATAAGGGAATCGCCAACGATAAGTTTCAGCGAAAAAGAGGGAGAGTATGCATTCTTGATTCCCGATTCCGTGGCTTATGTCCAGGCAAGCGGGAGAACGAGCAGATTGTTCATCGGCGGGATAACGAAGGGGTTAAGCGTTGTGATAGTGGATGAGGAAAAGGCTTTCAACTCTTTGAAGAAAGAGCTGAGTTATTTTGAGGAGATTGAATGGAAGAAATTTGAGGAAATAGATTTGGAAGATGTGTTGAGGGAAATAGACGAAGATAGAAAGAGAATCCTACTCGCTTTAGAGGATAAGTTGAAAGTTGAAGAAGAGAAGATAGCTTTGACGACAAAATTGCTCATAGTTGAATCTCCCACGAAGGTTAAAACTATAGCGAGGTTTTTCGGCAAACCCGCAAGAAAAAGCTACGAGAATTTGGTTGTAAACGAGGTCTTCGGAGCAAATTCTTATTTCATAATAGCTGCGAGCAAGGGGCATATAACGGATTTGAGCATACAGGAAGGTTTGTTCGGTGTTGAAATCAAGGACACCTTCATCCCATATTTCAAGCCTATAAAGAGATGCGTTTTGTGTGGAAGGGAGATAGAGGAGGAGGAAGAGACCTGTCCCTGTGGTGGGAATAAGTTCGTGGATGCGGAGCCGAGAATAGACGCTCTGAGGAGGATAGCGAGTTTGGTGGATGAGGTGATTATCGGCACCGACCCCGATAGCGAGGGAGAGAAAATCGCCTTTGATTTATGCCTGCTCTTGAAACCCCTCAACGAGAACATTAAAAGAGTGCGTTTCCACGAGGTCACGAGGAAGGAAATCCTGAGGGTTCTGGAGAATTTGGAGGATTTTGATTTGAATTTGGTGAAAGCTCAAATCGTCAGGAGGGTGCAGGATAGGTGGATTGGATTCGGAATCTCTCCCGTTCTTTGGAAGGTCTTCAGGAACAACAGGCTATCCGCAGGGCGGGTCCAAACTCCTGTCTTGGGGTGGATTGTTGATAGGACGAAAAAACTCAAGGAAAAAGAGGAATTGATAAATTTGAAGTTGGAAAACGGTCTGCAAATCAGCTTCCGGGCAAAGAAGGGAACATATGATAAAATCATCACAAATGGCTTCGTTGAGCTCAAGGATGTTAATATCTACGAAGACGAAGTGAATCCCTATCCACCCTTTACAACCGATACCTTGCTCTCAACCTTAACGACTTTTCTTAAGATAGACGCCAATGAAGCGATGCAGATAGCTCAAAAATTGTTCGAGAACGGTTTAATCACATATCATAGAACGAGCAGCACGACTGTGAGTTCAGTGGGTATAAATATCGCGAAGGAGTACATCACCTCAACTTTTGGTGAGGATTATTTCAGGGCGAGGAAATGGGAGGCTGAGGGCGCTCACGAATGCATAAGACCAACGATGGCGGTAGATGCCCAGAAATTGAAGAACCTGATTGGCTTGAAATTGCTCAGATTTCCTTCTCCCTTAACGGACAGGGATATAAGAGCCTACGATATCATCTTCAAAAGATTTATCGCGAGTCAGATGAAGCCAGCGAGGGTTGAGAGGCTGAAGTTCAAGGTCCTGGCGGGAGATGAGGAGAGGGAGTTTGAGTTCATAAACAGGATTTTGGAGGATGGCTTCACGAAAATCTTCAAATTGCAGGAGCGGAATATCTCCGCCTTGCAGGAGGGGAAAGCAAGGATTTTGGAGAGCGAGATGAGGGTTGTTCCCGCTCATAGTCCTTTCACTTATTCGGAGATCGTATCAATGATGAAAGAGAAGGGGATTGGTAGACCATCCACCTATGCGAAGATTCTGGAAATCTTGAAGAAGAGGAATTATGTGAAGGAGGTAAGGAAATCGCTCTTAGTTGCGACTTCTTTGGGGATAAGGGTATATTGGTTTTCCCAGCAGAGGTTCAGCAAATATCTAAATGAGGAGACGACGAAGAGGTTGGAGGAGGAGATGGACAACATAGAGAGCGGGAAGAAGAACTTTGAGGAGGTTTTGAGCGAGATATACGCTGAAGTGAGGGAAATCATAAGGAGCAGTATGGAGAACGGCGTCAAATACCCTATGCTTTCAAGCGTTGATTTAATTAAAGAGCCTCGCTGAGCGAAAAATTACCGAAAATCTCAGCGGGATATCAGGAGCATCTTCGCTATTGCTTTGTAAGTGTTGCGTTTATATAGGAATTCTATCTCGTCTTGTATTGATACAGATTCTTTATCCAAGAAATCGTCTATGGCATTAAACACGAAAGGGAAATCTCTCTTTAATTTCCAACTATCATCGGGGTTCTTTTCGTCAAAAAGAATGATGAAAAGTCTATTTTCCGCGCCGAAGCGCTGTTCTCCTTGATGTTCATACATCCATTTAGCAAGCCCTTTAGGGTCTTCCTTCGCCTTTAATATATCATAACCCTTCGGAATATAAGTTACCTTCAAATCAAAAGGTTGACCGGCGAAGAAGATATCTATTCCTTTTACGCTTTTCAGCGCAGGTATAACCCTTGGGTGGAGGCTTATGTGGGATTCTATTAGCTCCGTTGTCCAATGGTTAAACCAAGTGCAAATGACATAGTGTGATATTTCATCGTATAGCTCCTCCCTAACCCTTTTCAATAATTCCTCATATCTATTGAATTTTCTTACATATTTCGTTTGTATCTTTTGGTCTAATTGCCCTTGAATAACGCCCCAAGAAAATTCCTGGACTTTGCTTAATTCCTCTATTAATTCCTCATCGGAGATTTCGGCTCTCCGCTTTTGAATTTTCTCTTCGTATTTTCCCTTGATGAAGCTGTCTATCTCGCTTTCCCTATGAGAAAGCTCCGATATCTTTTCTATTAGTTCTCTCGCTGTTTGTCCCGCTTCAATGTTCAGTTGATGGGAAAGTTCTCTCAATTGGGGTAGCGGAATGCAAGCCAATTTTAATCTCAAAACCTCTCTTTGGGATAATATCGGCATTATTGCTTCACCTTATCTTTTCTTAAAAAGCATTATATATTCGTGCTTAAACACATAGAAACCGCCCACAAGCGCTCTATATCTCCACAATTCCTTCTGATTCCTCTTTCCCCTCGTTTCCTCAAAATTCTTCACGATGATGCTCTTAAGAGAGAATCCTCGTCGCAAAATCTCTTGCATACAATAAAAACCAAGCGGTATCCATTCCCCTTTCGAATATTTATCTCCAATAACTAAGACCAAATAACGCCCTCTCTCTAAGTAGGGAGAAGCATTATCCACTACTTCTCCGAACATTTGGAGAAATTCCTCTATGTTCTTCGCGTTTGAAAGGTCTCTTTCATCTTTGGAGAATTTTATTATGTCGTGATAGGGAGGATGCATTATGAGGAGCTGCACTTTTTTCACCCCATATTTGCTCAATATTCGCCCTATATCTATTGTCCTGCTATCACCTACTACTACCTCGCTGACTATATTTTCTTTGTTCGGCTCCTTCTCAATCAATTCCTTGGCTCGCTTGGCAACCTCTGGATTGAGCTCTATCCCGACGCCGTTTCTCCCCAATCTCCTACACTCTATTAAAGTTGTTCCGCTTCCTAAAAATGTATCCAAAACCCATTCTCCCTTTTTTGTGTATCTCAACATCATTTGATGAGGGATTTGAGGAATGAAATTGCCCCAGTACCAACCAAGATGAGCACCCGAGGTATCCCTTTTATCCAGAATCCATAAGCTATCCGTTATTATCTCGTCGTATTCCTTCCAACGAAGGAGATTGATGTCGTTTATCTTGTTCGTTTTGATTTCTTTGATTCCCTTCGCTAACCTTCTTATATAATATTTAGCCCTTTCCAAAGTGCGAGATTCCAGAATTTGGTCTATCTCGGAAAGGAGAACATCAGCCCTCAGTGATATTGTATCCCCGTTTGTATCTATATTTAAAATCCCCTCACTATCTCCCTTGCGATATGTTAGCATAGATTTGAGATAAAGAAGCTTATTTTTCAGAGAGCACAAATCTTCAAAGCTTTCCATCTCCTTAAGTATTTGGAGAAATCTTTCCTTATTGAGGATAATTGAATTTGCCCCGAGGGGCTCGGACTTCAGATTCTCAAAATAAAGCTGCTCCCGGCTTCGTTTCATAGCTCTCACCAAAACTTCCTATCCAAGGAGCGGTATTGGATTGCCTCGCCGATGTGATGAACCTCTATGTTCTCGCTTCCCTCCAAATCCGCTATCGTCCTCGCAACTTTGATTATCCTATCGTAAGCCCTCGCCGAGAGGTCCAATCTGCTTATCGCCGACCGCAATATATCCTTTACATCCGATGATAATGGACAGAACTCCCTTATCTGCTTGGAGTTCATATGAGCATTGAAATAGATATTCGTGCCGGCAAACCTCTTCGCTTGTATCTCCCTCGCCCTCATCACCCTCTCCCTTATCTTCGCCGAGCTCTCGCCCTGCGTCTCTTGAAGGAGCTTCTCCTGTGGCAGGCGGGGAACCTCTATGTGAATATCTATTCTATCAAGCAAAGGACCGGAGATTTTCGCCAGATATTTGTGGATTTGCATAGGAGTGCAAGTGCAGGTCCTCGTCGCATCCCCGAAATAGCCACAGGGACAGGGATTCATCGCAGCTACGAGAGTGAAGCGGGCAGGATAGGTAATCGTCAATTTCGCCCTTGAAATGGAGACATATCCCTCCTCAAGGGGTTGGCGAAGCACCTCCAAGCTATCCCTGCGGAACTCGGGAAACTCATCCAGAAACAGAACTCCATTGTGGGCGAGGGATATCTCTCCGGGGCGTGGAACGGTTCCTCCTCCCGCCAAGCCAGCTGTTGATATCGTATGATGGGGACTTCTGAAGGGGCGTTGAAGGATGATGGGCGAGTTATGGGAGAGGAGCCCAGCAACGCTATAGATTTTCGTCGTCTCAAGCGCCTCCTCAAGGCTTAAAGGTGGGAGAATTGTGGGAAGGCGTTTGGCGAGCATAGTCTTGCCTGACCCTGGTGGACCTACGAGAATGACATTATGTTGCCCCGCTGCCGCTACCTCAAGGGCTCTTTTCGCGTGCTCCTGTCCCTTAACATCGCTGAAATCCAAATCGTAGTTAAGGAGGTCATCTTGGGGGATAGGTTGGAAGGGAATGGGAGGGATTTCTATATCTCCCCTGAGGAATGCAACTGTTTCCGTGAGATTCGTGACGGGATAGGCGGTCACGCCCTCAACGAAGGAGACCTCATTTGCGTTAGCCTTGGGGATTACCAGTTTCTTCCCTTCTCTTCTCGCCATCAAGGCGATGGGGAGGACGCCGGATACCTCTCGCACGGTTCCTTCCAGAGCCAATTCCCCAACGAGGATGAATTCATCCAGATTGCGAGTATCGAGCTGTTCAGTTGCGGCGAGCAGTCCCACTGCGATGCTTAAATCGTAAAAGGAGCCTTCCTTTCTGATATCTGCGGGCGCGAGGTTAATTGTGAGGCGTTTATTGTAGGGAAAATCAAATCCGCTATTTTTGATAGCGGAGCGGACCCTTTCCCTTGCTTCCTGAACGGAGGTATCGGGCAATCCAACAATGTGGAATTGGGGCAAGCCGAGGGAGGTGTCAGCTTCAACCTCAACGAGGTGAGCATCAACTCCCACGAGGACGCCGCTAAAAGTTCTCGCAAACATCTTTCACTCTCCAAACAAAATTTTTTAAATTATAAATTCAAGGGCAAAACAGGGCAATTATTTGTTGGTAAGAGGACTTGTTGGATAAATTCATTTTTGTATTTTGTAGAAACAAATTTTAAATACAATGTGTAGGAATGGAGTGATAAAGTGGAAGGGAGAAAATAACTCATCAAAAACCTATACCCATAGATGCGAGCCCACCGAAGGCGGGCGTGGGAATCTCAACCTCTTTGTCATTGCGAGGCTTCCCAAAGGGAAGCCGTGGCAATCTCTTACTTAATAGAATGTATTACAACTCCTTTAAAAGATACGAGATTGCGAGCCTGAACGCTATAGCGTTCAGGCTCGCAAAGACAAAAGCGTCGATTGCTTCGTCGCTTCGCTCCTCGCTATGACAGAAAGCTCTCCTCACAAAGCGCAAAAACGACTTCATTTCCTATATCCAATGGTTCATTGCGTTCCTCTTCACATAAAATTAAAATAGATAGAAATGGAGGACAACGGCTTTTTCTTCAGGGAAAAACCGGAGAATTATAAATTGCTCCTTCGCAAGGTGCTTCCCAAGGGCACTCTTAAGGAAGCTTATAACGAGCTGGAGAAACTCGTTGAGGAAATAGGGAAAGATAAGGAAATAGCCCTTCTGCTAATCGTGAAGGGAGAAAGAGATAATCTCCAAACAATTCTTGAAGTCTACGAAAAGAAGGAGGAAGGATGATGGAAATCGTAGAGGGATGCATCATTGAAGGTCCTTTCTGGCCCGAGCCCATTAAAGTTGATAAAGTGGAGAGAATTGGGAAGAGAATTCACATCATCGGAGCAACGATTCGCTCCAATCGCCATATTGACCAGCTCTTATCCAAAGAAGACCTCCAGAGAATTAAAGTCCAAGAGACAGCCCTTTCCTTTGACGCGAATGGCTATCAAGCCTTCTTGGCTATTGAGGCGATTCGCTTCCGCTACGCCTCCCTCTACGACCCCCTCCTTGCTGTCAATATCTCCAAAATAGACCCACTCCCCTTCCAAATAGATGCAGTATACGGGCACATCCTCAAGCTCCCACGCATCCGCTTCCTCCTCGCCGATGACCCAGGGGCGGGGAAAACGATTATGGCGGGTCTCGTCCTCAAGGAATTGAAATTGAGGGGTCTCGTTAAAAGGACACTCGTCGTTGTCCCCGGTCATCTCAAGGACCAATGGAGAAGGGAACTCAAAGAGAAATTTCAAGAGACATTCACGGTCATAGATAGGAGCACTTTCCAAAACCTCTTCGGAGAGAACCCGTGGGATAGGGAGATGCAGGCGATAACCTCTATGGATTTCGCCAAGCAGGAGGATATACTTCCCTCCTTGCAAAGCTCCGACTGGGATTTCGTGATTGTTGATGAGGCGCATAAGATGTCTGCCTATCGCTATGGGGAGAAGATAGAAAGGACAGCGAGATACGAATTGGGCAAAGTCCTATCCCAGAGGTCTAATCATCTCCTCTTCCTCACCGCCACTCCCCACAAAGGCGACCCCGAGAACTTCCGCCTCTTCTTAGACCTCCTCTCTCCCGGCTATTTCTCCGCAACCGAGCTCCTTGACGAATCAATCAAAAATAAGGACAATCCCCTCTTCCTCAGGCGTTTGAAGGAGGATATGCGGGATTTTGAGGGGAAGCCAATCTTCACCAATCGCTATGTGAGAACAATTAGATATCGCCTCTCCGATGAGGAAAAGGAGCTTTATAATGAGGTTTCAAGATATGTGTGGTATCACTACAATCTGGCAATGGAGAAGCAGGAGAAGAGGAGGCTCAACATCACCTTCGCCCTTATAATCCTACAGAGGAGGCTGGCTTCCAGCACCTATGCCCTCAGGAAATCGCTTCAGAGGCGGAAGGAGCGATTGGAGGAGCTGATAAAGGAGAAGGAGATAGAGCCCACTGAGAGCTTCATTCCCCTTGAGCAATTGGAGGAGGTTGATGATGAGGCGGAGCAGGAGAGATGGGATAAGGAGGAGAAGTGGGAAAGGGTAAGCACAGCGGAGAGGCGAGAGCAAGTAGAGGAGGAGATAAAGAAGCTTGACGAGCTTATAAGGAAGGCGGACGAAATCCTTCAGCAAGAGAAGGAAGTGAAGTTGAAGCAATTAAAGAAGCTGTTAGAAGAAGGATTAGAGCAGATAAGGAAGGCAGGAGGGAAGGACAAGATTCTCGTCTTCACTGAATCGAAGGATACACTTGAATATCTCGTCAACAAGATTAAATCCTGGGGCTATTCCGTCAACTATATTCACGGCGGGATGAGCCTTGAGGATAGGATAGAGGCGGAGAAGGTCTTCCGGGATGAGACGCAGGTTATGGTGGCTACGGAGGCGGCTGGAGAGGGAATAAACCTCCAATTCTGCAATTATATGATAAATTACGATATCCCTTGGAATCCCGTCAGGCTTGAGCAGAGGATGGGAAGGATTCACAGATACGGTCAGCAGAGGGATGTTTATATCTTCAATCTCGTTGCGGAGGATACGAGGGAAGGTGGAGTTCTCGCCAAGATATTGGAGAAATTGGAGGAGATAAGAAATGCGCTGGGAACCGACAGGGTTTTTGATGTCATCGGCGAGCTCTTTTTCGGCAAGGACCTCTATCAGTTAGTGATTGAGGCTGCCCTTCAGCAGAGAACCCTTGAGGAGATTCAAAGGGAAGTTGATATAAAGATTGATGAGAAATATATCGGGCAGGTGAAGAATCTCCTTGGGGAGAGCTTGGCTACGAGGTTCATTGATTATACTATGTTGGAGGAGTTCAGGGAGAGGGCAAGGGAACATCGCCTCGTTCCCGAGTATGTGGAGGCTTTCTTTAAGGAAGCATTCTTGGCTTTCGGAGGGAAGTTCAAGGAAACGAAGGATGGCTTCCTCACGATAGAAAACATTCCCTATGAAATCAGACAAATCACGGAGGATGTCAATTTCCGCAACACATATGGCATAATCCCGAAGAAGCTGCCGGTTTATTCCAAGGTTACATTTGATAAGGAAATCGCCCTCCGCAATCCCGATGCCGAGCTCATCACCTTTGGACATCCCCTCCTTGAGGCGCTCATAGAAAGGGTTCTATCGCAATACCTCCCCTCGCTCAACAGGGGCGCCGCCTTTGAAGACCCTTCATGGACTTATGAAGGGGTAATCTGGTTTTTTGAGGGGGAGATAAGAGATGGGAAAGGGGAGGTGGCGGGGAAGAAGCTCTTCGCCATCTACGATGATGGTGAGGAGATGAAGGAGATAAATCCTGCCATTATCTGGGATTTGAAGCCAATGGAGAAACCACATTATATCCAGTTCTTTGCCGCCAATCAGGAGGAGGCGGAGGAGACGGCAATTGATGCTCTTGAGAGATACAGGGAGCAATTGAGGGAGGAGAGGGAGAAGCAGGCGGAGATAAAGAGGAAATATGGGCTCAAATCGCTTGAGATGGAGATTGAGAAGCTTGATGAGGAGCTTGTGGGACTGGAGATTAGGAGGCAATACGGGGAGGAAGTGGATTTGGCGATTGAGAATAAGTCAAGGAGGAAGAGGGAGCTTGAAGAGAGGTTGAAAAATCTTGAGCAGGAGATAGAGAGGGAGACGAGTTTGACGATTAGCACTCCAAGGCTTCTTGGGGCGATAAGGGTTGACCCTATGGTGAGCGAGGAGGAAATGGTGAGCGATGAGGAGATAGAGAGATTGGGGATGGAGATAGCGATGGAATACGAGAGGCGGGAAGGAAGGGAGCCGGAGGATGTATCACAGGAAGGATTGGGATACGACATTCGCTCGAAGGGGAAGGAGGAGGTGAGGTTCATTGAGGTGAAGGCAAGGAGAGGGGAGGGCGAGATAGTTTTGACGCCGAACGAGTGGTTTAAGGCGAGGAGATTTGGGAAGGATTATTGGCTTTATATCGTTGCGAATGCGGTCTCAAATCCCACCCTTTACGTAATAAGAGACCCCGCTGGGAATTTGGAGGTTATTGAAAAGGTGGAAGTCGTGAGATTCATCGTTCCCGATAGGGAATGGAAGGGTAAAGGAAAAGCAGTTTTCCTGAAGGGCTGAAGAAGGGATTTTGGGGTAGGCGAGGGGGGCCGTTCTGTCATTGCGAGGAGCGGAAGCGACGAAGCAATCGACGCTTTTGTCATTGTGAGCCTGAACGCTTAAGCGTTCAGGCGTGGCAATCTCTTTTGGGGCAGGATTGTAATATATTCCATTAAATAAGAGATTGCCACGGCTTCTCTTACGAGAAGCCTCGCAATGACATCCCCCCACTGTCATTGCGAGGAGCGTAGCGACGAAGCAATCTAATTTGAGATTGCCACGCCTCTCTTGCGAGAGGCTCGCAATGACACCCCCCACTGTCATTGCGAGGAGCGTAGCGACGAAGCAATCTCGTTCTCCAACCCAAAGGGTTGGAGAATGTGTTGGCGAAGCCAATCTCATAGAGATTGCCACGCCCGCCTTCGGCGGGCTCGCAATGACAGAGAGGGAAAGATTGCCACGGCTTCCTTTCAGGAAGCCTCGCAATGACAAAGGGAAGAAAATGACGAGCCTTTCCATTGGGAAACCTCTCTAATCCTTGACCGAATAAGCGATATATTTTAAAATGAAGTAAATTTTGGAACAAAATTTTTTGAAACAAATTTTTTGAATAAAGAAAGGAGGGCTTTTATGAAGGGTTCTGAGAGAAAGAGCCTGTTTGAAAGCGGGATTTTTCCTGTTCAGAAAGTGAGTGAGGAGGGGGCAAGGGAGAAGAACATCAGACAGGGAGGACATCCCTCAACCCTTCATATCTGGTGGGCGAGAAGACCGCTAACGGCTGTGAGAGCGGGAATCTACGCCCTCCTTGTTCCCGCTCCGGAGGAGCCAGAGGAAAGGGAAAGGAAAAGGCAATTCATCCAAGAATTCTCCAAATGGGAGGAATCAAACAATCCTCGTTATATCAGAAAAGCGAGGGAGGAGATAAGGAAGATTTATAAAGGCATTCCCAAAGTCCTTGACCCATTCGCCGGCGGTGGCTCAATTGCCCTTGAAGCCCTCCGCCTCGGCTGCCTCCCCCACGCCATTGATTACAATCCCATCGCCACCCTCATCCTCAAATGCACCTTGGAATATCCCCAGAGATTCAGGGAGAAAAACAGGATTGGCAAATATCAATATCGCCTCCTTGAGGATGTAGAGAGATGGGGAAATTGGATATTGGAGAAGGTTGGGGAGGAGATAGGGAGATTTTATCCTCGGGATGAGGATGGCTCAATCCCCATTGCCTATATCTGGGCGAGAACCCTCCCCTGCCAGAATCCCCTCTGCGGAGCGGAGATTCCCCTTATGCGTCAATTCTGGCTCGCCTTTAAGCCCGATAAGAAAATCGCCCTTAAGCCGAAGATTGTGGGGAAGAGGGTTGAATTTGAAATCGTTGAATCCCCAAAGGATTTCGACCCCAAGAGAGGGACGGTTTCAAGGGCAATCGTTGAATGTCCGGTTTGCCATTCAATGATTGACGATGACACGACTCGCAGGTTATTCAGGGAGGGGAAAAATGGGGAGAGATTGGTGGCGGTCGTCGTTTATAGGGGGAGGGGGCGGGAATATCGCTTGGCTAACGAGAGGGATTTAGAGGTTTTCCGGGAAGCTGAGGAATATCTGAAGGAGAAGAGGGAGAAGCTATGGGATGAATGGGGCTTCGACCCCGTGCCAGATGAGGAGCTCCCCTTGATGAGCGGTGTATTTAATGTTCCACTTTACGGGATTGATAAATGGGGTAAACTCTTTAATTCCCGCCAGAAGCTCGCCCTGATTTCCTTCATTGAAAAGCTTCGCCAGGCTTATGAGGAGATGGGAAAGGAGGGGATGGATGAGGAATATAGGAAAGCGGTGGCAAGCTATCTTGCATTGGCAATCAGTAGAATGACGGATTATTTTAATTCTCTTTGTGTGTGGGATAATACCCAGGAGCGAGTTGTTCACACATTTGGTAGACAAGCCCTTCCAATGATTTGGGATAATGGGGAATTGAATCCTCTTTCCCCGATATTGAGCGGAACATTTAAGAGTATGCTTGGACAGGTTTTGGATGCCCTGAATTTTCTCCTCTCCATTCCTCCCTTGGAGGAAAATGGGCTTATCCCCGATGTGAGACAGGGCTCAGCGACCGAGCTTCCCTATCCTGATGAATATTTTGATGCGGTAGTAACCGACCCTCCCTATTATAATTCAATCCCTTACGCCGATTTATCCGATTTCTTCTATGTCTGGCTGAAGAGGATGCTCTACGACATCCACCCCGACCTGTTTTCCACACCCTTGACGCCAAAAGGAAAAGAGATTGTTGAGATGGCGGGCTGGGACCCAGTGAGATATAAGCATAAAGATAAGGAATTCTTTGAGGGAAATCTGAAAAAGGCTTTTCAAGAAGTTAAAAGGGTCCTGAGGCCCGATGCCCCTGCACTGATAATCTATGCACATCGTTCAACTTCGGGGTGGGAAACGATGATAAATGCCCTCTTGGATTCCGGTCTCCTTCCCAACGCTACATATCCCGCTAATACTGAGCAGAAAAAACGGCTTAGAGCACAGGAATCGGCTGCCCTTGCCTCCTCGCTATTCATCGCTTGCAGGAAGAGGGAGAGAAAGGGAATCGGCTGGCTGAGGGATGTGAGGGAGGAGTTGCGTCAATATCTTCCCGAGAAATTGAAAAGGCTCTGGGATGAGGGAATAAGGGGCGCGGATTTCCTCATAGCGGGAATAGGCGTCGCTATTGAGGTCTTCGGAAAATACGAGATAGTGATGGATGCGGAGGGAAATGTTCTGGGGGCGGATAAGATGCTTGATATGGTGAGGGCGATGGTCGCGGATTTCGCCCTCAGGGAGGCACTGCAGGATGGCATAGCAGATAAAATCACCCCTATGACCCGCTTCTATCTCCTCTGGCGACATATTTATGGAAGTGCGAGCGTCATCTTTGATGATGCCAAGAAGCTCGCCCAATCCGTGGGAATAGATTTGGCGAGGGAATTCAATAAGGGATTCATAAGAAAGGAGAAGGAAAATATCAGGCTTCTCCCTCCCACGGAGAGAAGGGAGGAGGAGTTGAAGGAGAGCGACGAGCTGATAGATATGCTCCATTATGCCCTCCTCCTTTGGAGGGCGGGGAAGAGGGAGGAAATGCGACAGCTCATCTCCAGAAATGGTAGCTCGGATATGAACGCATTGGAGAAGGTGGCGCAGGCTATCGCCTCCGCCCTTCCAACCGATAATCAGGAGAGGAGATTGCTTGAGGGCTTCCTCGCAAGCAAGGAATTCATACCAAGAGAGGAAACGCGACCCGCTCAGAAACCTTTACCCTATTAAGGCAGGTGAGTAAAATGAGACCATTTTGGGAAATAGCGAAGCCCCATAAGGATATAAGGGAGGGAAAGCTTGAGGAGCATATATTCGCAGCCGACCTCTGGAATGTGTTTGCGGGAAAAGCGGTGGATGAATACAAGGACCCATTTCTTTTCTTCCAGAGGACCTATCTGACGGAGGAATTGAAGAACATCCTCTCCCTCGCCGAGAAACGCCTGAAGGGAGGAGGCGGAGACCCGATAATTCAACTCCAAACTCCCTTCGGCGGAGGCAAAACCCACTCCCTCATCGCTCTCTATCATAAGGCGAGGGAATGGGGAGCAAAATGCTTCGTCTTCGTCGGCGATAAATTCGGCGTGAAGGAGAGCGATTTAACCCCCTGGGAGGAGATGGAGAGGCAATTGGAGGGAAAGGTGGAGGAATTGAAGGGGAGATTGGCTCCCGGCGGGGAGAAATTGAGAAGGCTTCTGGAGAAACATAAGCCCATCCTCCTTCTCCTTGATGAGCTTCACGCATATGCAGTAAATGCCTCAGGAGTGGGCGTGGGAGAGTCAAATCTCGCCAATCAAACCCTTGTTTTTCTTCACCAGCTCACGGGAGCTGTGAGCGGAACGGGGAAGGCGATACTATTCGTCTCCCTCCCCTCAAGCGACCCATATAGGGACCAGAAATCCGAGGAGCTCCTCACTTCCCTCCAATCCATTCTCGGGAGGATGGAGAAGGTTTATGCTCCCGTGCGGGATGAGGAGGTAGCGGAGATAATAAGGAAGAGGCTTTTTGAGGAGATTGATGAGCAATCCGCTTGGAGGGAGATAGAGGAGTTCCTCAGCTATGCGGAGGGGGAAGGAATATTGCCGGAGGGGATGGATAAATCCGCTTATCGGGAGAGGTTTCGCCGAAGCTATCCCTTCCAGCCGGAGGTGATAGATGTTCTCTATGAGAGGTGGGGGAGCTTTCCCACATTTCAGAGGACGAGGGGAGTTTTGCGTCTTCTCGCCCTTGTTATCTCCTCCCTTTATAGAAAAGGAGAGAGGAAATCTTTCATCAGCTTGAGCGATTTTAATTTAAATGAGGAGGACATAAGAAAGGAACTTGTCAAGCATTTAGAGACGGGATATGAGAGCGTCATCGCTGCAGATATTACCGGCAAAAATGCGGGAGCGAAGGTTGTGGATAGAAGCTTGGGTTCCGCTTATGAGCCCTATCATTTCGGGACGAAGACGGCGAATGCCATATTTATGTATTCCTTCTCAGCGGGAAGAGCGAGGGGAGCGAGCCTCAATCAAATCAAGCTCTCCTGCGCCTTTCCACCCGTCCCCAGCAGCATCGTCGTTGAAGCGGTGGAGCAGTTGAGGAAGAGGCTTTGGTATCTATCGGATGAAGGGCTGTATTTTGATAAGATACCCAATCTCAATAAAGTGATATTGGATAAGAAGGATACGATTGAGGATAGGGAGCTTGTGGAGGAGGAGAGGAGGATTTTGCAAGCCCATATGAAGGATGACCCGCTCAAGGCTTTCCTATGGCCGACGAATTCAAGGGATATACCAGATGGAAAGGAGTTGAAGCTCGTAGTTTCGCGGGAGAGGGGGAAAGCGAGGGAGATATGGGAGAATCGTGGCGATGCCCCTCGCATATATAGGAATACATTGGTCTTCTTGGTTCCTCAGGATGAGGGGCGGGCGAAATTTGAGGATTTCCTCAGGGAGAAGATGGCTTGGGAGAGGATAAAGGGGGATGAAAGCCTTAAATTGACTCCAGAACAGCAAAATAGGGTGGAGGAGAGGGTTAAGGAGATGAAAGGGAGGGAATATGAGGAGTTGAGGAGGTTTTACAGGGTTCTTCTTTTGCCCGAGCGGGATTGTTTTAAGGAGCTTGATATGGGGATTCCCTCTGTGGGAGGGAGGGAGAACATAACGGGAGAGGTTTATGAATTGCTGAGGTCGGAGGAGCGATTATTGGAGAGGGTGAGCCCCCAATTCATCAAGGATAAATATTTGATGGAAAAGGATTATCTTGAGACGAAAGCTTTGCTTGAAAACTTCTATAGGACGCCCGGGGAGTTTATGCTGACGAGCCAGGATGCTTTGCGGTCTGCGATTAAGGAGGGAGTAAAGGGAAAGCTCTTCGGATTAGGGAAGCTGACATATGAAGGGCAAGTGGTTTGCGAGCATTTCGGCGAGGAATGTTCTCCTACCTTTGAGGAAGGGGAGGTGATAGTGAAAGCGGAGCTATGCGAATATGAAGTCCAACCACCACCTCCACAGGAGGAGTATGAAAGATTGAAAAACAAATTGATGAGAGAAAAGAAGGAGGAAATTTACCATGTAATAAATGAAATAGAGAAAAGCAATTTGCCAATGGACAAAAAGGAGGAGTTGGTAAAGGCGGGTGAGATAAGGGTTCGGATATTGGAAGCAAAAAATAACGAAGAGGAACTAAAGAAAATAAGGCAGATGATAATTGATTCTAATTTGCCGAAAGAGCTAAAGGATAGATTGTTAGAGGAAACAGGACCTTTGCCTCCACCTCCTCCACCTCCACCGCCTCCTATAAAGGGCATTTCCTTGAAGCTACAAGTTCCACCTTTGAAGTTTTCCGAATTAGTAAGGATTGTGAACCAATTAAGGAGAAAATTTGAAAAATGTCAAATTGAGATGGAGATAAATGCAGGAGGTGAGGGGGGAATGAGCGAGAGCGATTATGATTTGGTAAAGGAGGGATTACAGCAGGCGGGGATCGAGGTCATAAAGGAAGAGCTACAGAAGGAATAAAACGTTTGATTTGAGGGGAAGTTTATATCCATTTTCAAAATCTCTTGCTGACAGGAATTTTTAAAGGTTTATAATCAAAGCAGGAGGTGATTTTTGTGAGCGAGAACGAAAAAGAAGGCATGAGTATTAGCAGGAGGGAGTTCCTCGGCTATTGCGCATCCCTTTTCCTCGGCGGGCTCTTCTTGCTGAATGAGGGAAAGGGGTTCGCTCAGCCGCAGGAGCCCGTCAAGAAGGGAGATAAAGCTAATATCCCCCTCATCTTCACCCACACTCCCTCCGAGGTCCCCACTTGGCCCTATAAGGGCTACGATTACAACAAGAGAGCGGAAGAGCTCACGGAGAGACTGAGAAAAGCTCTTCCCGACATCAATTTCACTCCCTACCACATCCAGAACGCCGATGAAGCTAATCGCCTCCTTCAGGAGACAAAGGATGTGGATGGCTATGTGGTTTACATCATTGGCATCTGGACGGGAGCGCCCGCTGTCTTCGCGCGAAGCGGACGCCCAACAATCCTCGTTGATGACCTCTATGCCGGCTCAGGCGAATATCTTGCGGTTATGGAGGGAATAAAGAACGAGAACTTGCCCGTCGTGGGAGTTGCCTCATCCAATTTTGACGATGTTGTGAGAGCGGTTCGCCTCTTTGATGTAATCAAGAAACTAGCCCAATCAAAGATATTGGTCGTGACAGAGGGTAATGGTTGTATGCAGGGCAATTTAACGCAGGTCGCCGATAAGGTCAAGGACCTCTTCGGGACAATAGTTGAGGGTGTAACCGCCGAAGATGTCAACACGATTTATCGTAAGGTTAGGTTGAGCTCCGCTCAGGAGTGGGCTAATAAGTGGATTAAGGAGGCGAAGAAGGTCGTTGAGCCAACGGAGGAGGATATCCTCAAGGCGGCTAAATTGCATCTCGCCCTGAAATCTTTGATGGAAAGAAGAAAAGCCGATGCTGTAACGGTGAATTGTCTCGGATTGGTTTATGGCAATCGGCTTGAAGCCTATCCCTGCCTATCTTTCTTCCAACTTAACAACGAAGGCTCAACTGGATGTTGTGAGGCAGATGTTGATTCCACGATTACCCAATTGATGATGCGTTATATGACGGGACGACCAGGCTACATCTCCGACCCCGTGTTGGATACCGCAACTAACAGGATAATCTACGCCCATTGCGTTGCCACTAATAGGGTCTTCGGACCTGATGGTCCCGCCAATCCCTACATCATTCGCTCCCATGCAGAGGACGGAAAGGGCGCATCTGTTCAGTCTCTTATGCCAGTGGGCGAGAAGATAACTACGCTGAGGATTTCCATTTGGGATAGCACGATAGTTCTTCACACGGGGAAGACGGTTGCCAATATAGATGAGCCAAAGGGATGCAGGACGAAGCTGGCGGCGGAGGTCGATGCGAGGAAAATCCTGAAGAATTGGACTCACACTTGGCATCGCGTTACCTTCTATGGAGATTGGCGGGAGGATGTTAAGAATTTCGCCAAATTGAAGGGCTTGCGGCTTATAGAGGAGGATGTTTGATATCAGACTTGCCCTCCCCCGTTAGGGGGAGGGCAAGTTATTTTATATCTTGATGAAGCCCGCCCCCTTTATGGGAACGCATCTTCCCATCCTCGGCTCCAGCCCTCTCGGTTCATAGAACCTTTCTATCAATGTTCTCTCTACATCTTCAACCGCTTCCTCCTCAGCCAAAATCATTATTGAACCTCCCAATCCCGCCCCCAAAATCTGTGCTGCCAAAACTCCTCTAACTCCCCTCGCGAGGTCAACCATATAGTCTATCTCGGGAGTGCTACAGGCGTAATCGCCGGGCTGATAGGCGAGAGTGAATTCTTTTCTGTGGGGATATTCTCTCCTCTTCTTGATCAATTCATCAAGATATTCATCCGATATATCGTTTTGATGGGGGACCATCTCTCCCTTTTCATTCAACCTCTTCACCCTATCGCCGTCGTGGGAGATGTTTATGAGCTCGGCAAGGGAATGGATATCGCCCTTTTTGAGCAACTCGGGACAAATCCTGCTTCTCGCACATTCGGCGATGCCGAATAGGCAAACCCCACGCACGGGAAAATCGTCCAAATGGTCAGCGTTGCAATGTTCCAAGACCTTCTTCCCCTCCTCTCCCAGATCCCTCAAAACCTCCTCCTTTCTCATAGATATGGGAAGGGCTTTCAAGAGATGGAATATCTCCTCATCGCTTAATCCCTTTTCCTCGGGATGGAGGTCCCTGAGATGTTCTATCTCTATCTCCCTTTTGAGAAGGCGAGTGCCGATTTCGTAGGCGGCAATCCTTTGATTGAATGTATCCCTTGCCCATCCCGCTTTCTGGGCTTTTTGATGAGAATAGGCATAGAGGACGGCATAGCCCTTTGGCAGGGGGACGCTTTGAACATAGGAGAAGGGATGAAAGGAGAATTGATTAACGCAGAAGGGACTGCCGAATTTAATCCCTGCGTGGTCTCCCATACCTCCCCTCGTCTGGACGAACCACTCCCCTTCACCGCAGAGATGGACGAATCTCTCCTCTGAAATTTTGAGACCATTTATTAAACAAGAAGCCTCAGCGAAGGCGACTACCAGGGCGGAGGAGGAGCTCAAGCCAGAACCAACTGGTATATCCCCAAAAACGAAGGCATCGAAGCCTTTGAATAGCCTATCCCTGAACCTCTCCTGAAGCATAAGGACAGCCGCCTTTGCGTAATTAACCCAATCGCCTTTGCTGTTCGCTATTTCGTTTTTCAATTCCTGCAAATTTATCAGCTCAGCCCAATCAAGCCAGCGATATTTTGCGAACTCCTCGCTTACCCTGAAGGAGCGGGGTGGGTAGGAAGGGTCCGAATTGAAGAGGTTGACGATATCATCCTTTCGTGGATGGACTACCATAAGGATTTCCCTATCTATTGCTATGCTGTTGATTCTACCGCCCCTGTGGTCTATGTGGCGTCCAAGGATGTTGAGCTTGGCGGGTGAGCGAACGAGGAAGACGGGCTCATCTTCTCCCATTGCCTCAATAAAGGCTTCAAGCAATCTTTGAAAATCCCTCCACCTTTTCTCCAAGAGACTACTTTCCTCCCCATAGATGCTTTTCAAAACGCTATTTATCTCATCGCCCTGAAAGATGGCGAGCCATTCTCTTGCGGGCTTGAGGCTTCTCTCATCCAAGAGATTCTCTTTTCCTTCTATGAATCGCACCTTCCCCACTTTTCTCTCTATCTCCCCAAGCTCCTCGGGAGTATTGAAGGTGAGGATTTTCTCCTTATCAACTATGAAAGTCCCGATTTTCAGCCCCTTATCATAGAAGATGGAGACCACATCGGTTAGCTGTTCCTCTCCGCTATGGGGGTCTTCTTGAATCAGGGGAAGCGCTTCATAGAGTTGGGAAGACTTGAACATATAAATAGATTGATTTGTTTCATCTGTTGGTGGGAAGTCCTTTTCCCTTCCCTTGCTCTCAAGAATCGCCTTAACCCTTCCTTCCGCATCCCTTATTATCCGTCCGAAGCTTTTCCCCTCGGAAAGACAGGTGGCGAGGAGTAAATCATAGCCTTCCTTTTCGAATTCCTCTCTCATAGCCATCAGGGATTCGCCATCAAAAATCTTGTCCCCAGCGATTATGAGGAGATTTCCAGAGAAATTTATGCTTTGGAGATAGTTGGAGGCGCATTTCACTGCGTGTCCCGTCCCCTTTGGCGGTTCCTGGAGAACGAAGTTGACATCCTTGAACTCTTCCTCAACGGTGGCGATTACTTCCTCGTATTTATGCCCAACGACGACTAATATATGGGGAAATCCGCAGTTCTTAAGGGTAGCGATTCCCCTATTTATAACTGGTATTCCGCCAACCGAATGGCAGACCTTATTCTTTTCAGAGTTCATCCTCGTTCCTTTACCGGCGGCGAGGATTACCGCCACCCAACCCTCTTGGGGGAAGGTGGAGTTAATCTTCATAAGCGAAGCTCTATCCTTCCTCCTTTCTCTTGAGAGAATGTCTCAATGAGCCATTTCTTGATTTCCTCTCTGATTTCCCTCACCTTTTCCATAATTTCCTCCTCTGAGCCCTGTAAAGAGGCGGGGTCGGGAAAGCTTTTGTGGAGATATATCTTTCCGCCGGGAAAGAAGGGGCAATTCTCCTTTCCCTCTTCGCAGACGGTCACAACATAATCAAATTCCCAGCCGTTGAACTCATCCAAGCTCTTGGGACGATTCTTTGATATATCTATTCCTACTTCCGCCAAAGCTTTGACCACATAGGGATTGACTCTTTCTGCGGGCTCAATTCCCGCGCTATAGGCTATGTAATCCTCTGGAAAGAGATTATTTAAGAGAGCTTCAGCCATTTGGGAGCGGGCGGAGTTATGAATGCAGATGAAGAGAACCTTTTTCATAAATCTAATTCGTCCTCGCTGAAAACCTCTGCAGAGAATTTATATATTTTAGTTGCTGGGTCTTGCCAGCAGTCTGTGGGGAGACCCGCTTTCAGACAAGTATGTTGAAGGAAGGTTTCCCTATCCCAATTGTATTCAGTAGCGACTTGGGGAAGGAGCAATCCCCTATAGAAGCCTCTGACGATATATAGCCCGTGCTTTCCCACTTCTATCTCCTCAACATCTTCCACCTCTTCGAGCGGGGAGAGGACGGAGATCTCTATTGTTATGAGGGGGAGTTCGTCCAAGGTTAAGGGTGGGAAGCGAGGGTCTTCAATGGCGGCTGCAACAGCCATCTCGGCGACTGTTTGATAAAGTGGTTTTATGGCTTCTATCATACCGATGCATCCTCTAAGGAAACCCGCTTTCTTGAGGGTAACGAAGGCGCCCTTTCTCTCCAGAAGGGCGGGAGAGGAGGGAGAGAAAGAGGGGATTCTTCTATTTTTGAGATACTCCGTGATGGAGGTTCTCGCAATCTTCAAAAGCTCCTTCTTTTCCTCTTCGCTCAGGGAATTCATTTTCAACACCTCTCTTTAATTTTAAGGAATAAGCCATTGATTGCAAGGGGAATGCTGACTGTCTGTCATTGCGAGGAGCGAAGCGACGAAGCAATCTCTCTAAAAAGACTTAACATATGCGGAGAATCTAATGGGAAAAGTATAAACCTAAAACTGAAAGTTTTTATTTGACATTTGTGGAAAAGTAAGACAAAATAGTAATGAGGTGAAATAGTATGCTAACATTGGTAAACATTCTCCAAGTGTTATCGGCTATTGTTCTAATTTTTTTAGTTGCTATTCAAACTACCAAGCGTGAGGCGGGAATTTCCGGAACTATAGGAGGGAAGGTAACCACTCCCTTTAAACTCAAGCCCGGTTATGAGGAATGGCTGGATAAGCTCACTATGTGGGCAGCTATTATCTTCTTCACCATTTCCATCGTCGTTGCCACTCTTTATATGAGAAGATAGGAGGGGAAGATGAAACTCAGAACTAATCCTCGTTTCGCCTGTGGCATCTGGTATTTTGGTGCCTGTGGAGATAGATTTAAGAAAGACGGCTATAGGGAGGATATCCCCTTGGAGAAGAGGCTGGAGCTCATCGCCAGCGTTGACGGCTTAGAGGGTGTAGAGTTTCATTATCCAAGCGAGCTCAACGAGAATAATATGGAGAAGATATTGGCGATAATGAAGGATTTGAACCTCAAGGTCGCTAATGTCGGACCCCATCTTCACGGATATACTGAGTTTCGCTTCGGCTCCCTCACCAACCCTAACCCCGAAATCCGCAGAAAAGCGATTGATATGGTCAAGGGGGCGGCGGAGATGGCGGAGAAAGCAGGATGCAATATGACCATTATGTGGCTCGGTCCCGATGGATTTGACTATCCCTTCCAAACGAATTACGCTGAGGTTTGGGATTGGTTGATTGACTCTTTAAAGGAGATAACCTCTTCAAAGCCAAATCATACATTTTGCCTTGAATACAAGCCCTACGAGCCTCGCTGTAAGTCCTTTGTTGACAGCATAGGGACATCTCTCAGCATAATTGAGGCGGTGGGGGCAAAGAATTTGGGAATAAACATAGACCTCGGACACGCTTTAATGGGTGGTGAGAATCTCGCCGCCTCCGCATCACTCGCTCTTAAGCGAGGACGCCTCTTCCATCTCCATCTAAACGATGCTTGGAAACGATTTGACGATGACCTCGTCTTTGGCTCGGTTCATTTCATAGAACAGCTGGAACTGCTCTTCTGGCTGGATTATCTGGGGTTCAATGGATGGTATAGCTTTGACCTCTTCCCATATAGGGAGGACCCGAAAAAAGCAACGGAGGAATCGCTGAAAAATCTCCACAAGATGCGAGAGATTCTCGCAAAAATAGATGAGGAAGCCCTCCTTTCCGCGGTTGCGGAAAGCGATGCAACCAAGCTGACGGCTATAATAAGGGAAGCTCTATAAGACGAATGCCCATTTTCATCCACAACACCCTCACCGATAGGAAAGAGGAATTCGTTCCTCAACAGGAAGGTAAAGTTCGCATTTATTCCTGTGGCTTGACCGTTCAGAGCTACGCTCATATAGGGCATATAAGGGGTGCGGTTCTCTTTGATGTCATCAGGCGTTTTTTGAAAAAGGAAGGGTATGAGGTAATTTATGTGCAGAATTTCACGGATATAGATGATAAGATAATCGCGCGGGCTAATAGGGAGGGGGTATCTACGCAGAGATTGGTTGAATATTTTATCACCGCCTATCTTGAGGATGAATCAGCGATGGGAATCATCCCCGCCGATTTCAATCCCCGTGCGACGGAGCATATAAAGGAGATAATAGAGGTTGTTGAAGCTTTGATAAGGAAGGGATATGCTTATGTGGTTGATGGGGATGTATATTTCTCCGTTGAGAAGTTTCCCGAGTATGGGAAATTGTCAAAGCGTTCAGTTGAGGAGATGCTGGCTGGTGCGAGGATAGAGGTTGATGAGAGAAAGAGAGCGCCGCAGGATTTCGCCCTCTGGAAATCGGCGAAGGAAGGCGAGCCTTTCTGGGAAAGCCCCTGGGGAAAAGGAAGACCGGGCTGGCACATAGAGTGTTCCGTTATGTCAATTAAATATTTAGGCGTGCCTCTTGATATCCACGCCGGTGGACAGGATTTGATATTCCCCCATCACGAAAACGAGATAGCCCAATCTGAAGCATTCACTGGTCAGACATTCGCTCGCTATTGGATACATTGGGCACCAGTTAACTTAAAAGGAGAGAAGATGGCTAAGTCCACAGGCAATGTCTTCATCGTCAGGGAGGCGTTGAAGCTTTTCTCCCCTCAGGCTTTGAGGTTGTACCTTCTTTCCTCCCATTATAGGTCCCCAATAGATTTCGATGGGGAGAAGGTAAAGGAGATGGAGCGAGCTCTTGAGAGGGCAAGCGAGGTGGAGGATAAGCTGAGGATAGCGATGAGGGGGGAGGCTAATTATAGGGAAGTTGATGTTGAGATTCCCGATTTAGAGGAATATAGGAGGGAATTCTACTCCGCTCTGGAGGATGATTTCAACACCCCGAAGGCTATCGCTACTTATTTTTCCCTTCTTCGGGAGGTGGGGAGGATTGTTGACCCCTTCTTGCCAAATCCACCTGTGTGCTTACTTCCCCATCTCGTTAAGATAAAGGCTATTTTGCGGGAGTTCAAAGAGGTATTGGGTATAGAGGGGCAGGCGAAGAGCGAGAAAGGGGATGCGGAGGAGTTGATAGATTTGCTCGTGAGAGTGAGGGACAAGTTGAGAAAGCAGAAATTGTTCCAGTTGGCTGATGAGATAAGGAGCGAGTTAGGGAGATTGGGAGTAGTTTTGGAGGACCATCCGGAGGGGACGATTTGGAGGATTGAGGGAAAGTAAGGAAATTTGGCTGAAAATAGCCTTTACTCTTCTCATCATAGGTTTTTCTTTTTCCTCTTATAGTTTCGGT